>Ga0172379_10004855_pt1 | contig 19365 bp, 8 predicted proteins | sample GrowelOW334metaG_FD_119756 | JGI IMG/M metagenome (GOLD analysis project Ga0172379, IMG submission 119756) | Groundwater microbial communities from an aquifer near a municipal landfill in Southern Ontario, Canada - Groundwater well OW334 metaG | ecosystem: Environmental > Aquatic > Deep...
CCAGCTTGAACTGGATCGCCTGCTGCTTGATGATCGGCTGCCCGAACTGCACGCGCTGCTTGGCGAAATCCTGACTCAGGTGCAGACAGCGCGTCGCCATGCCCACGCACCCGGCGCCAAGCCCCATCCGCCCGAAGTCCAGCGCTTTCATCGCCACTACGAAACCGCCGCCCTCCTCGCCCAGCATATTCTCCAACGGAACTTCCATGTTGTCGAATATCAACTCCGCCGTCGAGGAACCGCGGATTCCCATGTGCTTTTCTATCGTTCCGACAGAGAATCCCGGAAATTCCTTTTCCACTATGAACGCCGTGATCCCGCCTCGGCCGCCTTCGGACTTGGCGAGATTCGCATAAACGACATACACGTCCGCCTTGCCGCCATTCGTTATCCATATCTTCGAGCCGTTGATGATGAACCTGCCGTCTTTCCGGACTGCGGCCGTCTTGATTCCGGCTGCGTCCGATCCAGCGGTCGGCTCAGTGAGCGCGAACGCGCCGAGCTTCTCGCCCTGCGCCATCGGAGTCAGATATTTTATTTTCTGCTCTTCCGTGCCGCCGACAAAAACCGAATGGCACGCGATTCCAGCGTGTGCGCCGAACACCGTGCCGACAGCCGCCGAAGAGTATGCAACCTCTTCGTTCAGCAGACAGTAGGCGACCGCGCCCAGATCCGTGCCGCCGTATTTTTCCGGGAAAGACGCGCCGAGGAATCCGAGTTCGCCGGCTTTCTTAAATATCTCGCCGGGAAACATATCCTCTTTGTCTATCTTGTCCGCCACCGGCTCAATTTCTTTTTTGACAAATTCCTTGAACAGTTTTTGAAGTCTTTGAAGGTCTTCTGAAAATGAAAAATCCATGTTAGCCACCGCCCCTATTAATTAAAATTCCGCCGTCCCAAAAGCAGTCCGCATATATTATTACATTAGGATAACAGTGTCAAAAGAGTGAGTTCTTGCGTCATTGCGAGGAACGAAGTGACGAAGCAACCCCAAACATGGGGATAGCCGATGAGTTCTGGATTGCTTCGTCGGCTTTACCAAACAAGCCTCCTCGCAACGACGAGCTCTTCCTTATATTTGTTTACGCCGCCCGCCGCGGCATTGTGCCGGCGCTCTTTGTGCGCTAAAATTCATGCTCGTCAAAAAGGGAGGCAGAGCCGCCCATGAATGGAGTTGTATAATTATGTCAGTCAGAGTCCGTTTTGCGCCAAGCCCTACCGGCAATGTACACATAGGCAACATAAGAGTCGCCATCTTCAACTGGCTGTTCGCGCGCCACGAAAAAGGCAAATTCCTGCTCCGCGTCGAAGACACCGACCTCGAACGCTCGACTCCCGAAGCAATCCGGACGCTTCTCGATTCCATGAATTGGCTCGGCCTTGACTACGACGAAGAGCCGGTCTACCAGACAAAACAGTTGCAGCGGCACAAAGATGTGGCAATGAAAATGGTCGCCGACGGATTCGCATCGAGTAAAGACGATCAGTCGCCTGTGGTTTTTCAAATAACCGAGAAACTTTTCGATTCATCGTTTGTTATGGTCGATAACGGCCCTCATTATGAATATGCCATCGGAGCAGGCGAGCTTATCGGCAACAGCCAAAGCCTCGTCCACAAATTGCCCAAGGGTTCATTGACGAACACTATGAACTGGCAGGCTATACGTCTTGAACTGACAGTATTATGCGCCGAAGGCGATCCGATTCCCGGAGATGAATTCGAAAAAACCGTCATCAGTCATTTGGAAAAGAATTCATTGGATGAAGTCGACGTGCGAACGTTGTTCGATAAAACAATCACTGGCATAAGCTTCCGCCGCAAATTCGTTTTCTTCGACGACCTCGTCTTGGGAACAATTAAAAAGCCGCTCGAAGGCGTCCGCGACTTTGTCATTATGCGGACGGACGGGTCGCCGATTTTCCACCTCGCCAACGTTATTGATGACGTTGACATGGGAATCACTCACGTGCTGCGCGGAAACGATCATGTCGAGAATACTTTCAGGCATTTATTTCTTTATAAAGCAATGGGCGTGACGCCGCCGCTTTTCGGCCACTTCCCTATGATAACCAACGACGCCGGCAAACCCTACTCGAAACGTGACGGCGCCGCGTTTGTCGGCGAATACCGCGAATTGGGATTCTTTCCCGATTGCCTCTTCAACATGCTCGTTCTCTGCGGCTGGAATCCCGGCGACGATCGCGAAATCATGTCGAAACAGGAAATGATCGACGCGTTCACGCTCGACCATGTAAGCTCCGGCCCCGCGCAATTCAGCCTCAAGAAAATTCACTGGATGAACAGCCAGTATTTCATGAAAAAGCAGGCTGACGAACTCTTCCCGCTGATAAAAGAACGCCTCGCCGGAGAAGGCGTCGACATCGCGGGCATAGACGAGTCATGGCTTGAACGATTGATCGGCCTTTTGCGCGAACGCTCGGAAACGCTCTCTCAATTCGTTCAGAAATCGAAATATTTTTTCGAGGACGAGGTCACGCCCGACCCGAAAGCCGTCAACAAAATTCTTCTGAAAAACGACGGCGCGGGAATGAATATACTGGAAAAGCTTGTGGGCTGCCTCGAAGAGATCGCCGACTGGTCAGAAAAGCCGATCGAGGAATCGCTGACAAAGTTTACGGAATCTGAAGGCATCGAATTCGGAGCGGTGGCGCAACCTTTGCGCGTGGCGGTCACGGGCGGCACGGCGAGTCCCGGCATCTGGGAAACGCTCGCCCTCGTCGGCAAAACACGAACGCTCGCGCGAATTGATAGAATCCTTCGGGATGTCAAACCTCAGTGATTCAATGATTGGTTTTCAGGGTGAATGAGACGTGAATTGTAGGGTCGGATTTCAAACCCGTCCAAAATTATCAATCTTGCCGTTTGAATCCAAAAATCAAATGCCGAAGCCTTTGTTCATTTTGCTATCGGGCGTATAATATCAGTTGCGCCGAAATAATTGTGCATCTTAAGGAGTAACGTATGGACACACCGAACCCATCGAGACCAGCGCCCGGACCGGATTTCATCAGGGCAATCATCGCGGACGACCTTCGAAACAACAGACGCGAAGGCCGCGTCGTTACCCGATTCCCTCCGGAACCCAACGGCTACCTTCATATCGGACACGCCAAGAGCATCTGCCTCAACTTCGGCATCGCTCAAGAAAACGAAGGCGGCGTCTGCCACCTCCGATTCGACGACACCAACCCGAACAAGGAAGATGTCGAGTACGTCGATTCCATCAAGGAAGACGTCCGCTGGCTCGGCTTCGACTGGGGCGAACACGAATATTACGCTTCCGACTACTTCGACCAGATCTACGAATGGGCGATTCAAATGATAAAGGAAGGCAAGGCGTACGTTTGCGACCTTAGCGCCGACGAGGTGCGGGAATACCGCGGCACACTCACGAAGCCCGGCAAGGAAAGTCCATACCGCAACCGCACGGTCGATGAGAATCTCGATTTATTCGAACGCATGCGGGCCGGCGAGTTCGACGAAGGCTCACGCGCGCTCCGCGCGAAAGTCGACATGGCGTCGCCGAACCTCAACATGCGCGACCCGGTCATGTACCGCATTCTCAAAGCCGAACATCACCGCTCCGGCGCAAAATGGGTCATCTACCCGTCTTATGACTTCACGCACGGGCAGTCGGACTCAATTGAAAAAATCACGCATTCAATCTGCACGCTCGAATTCGAAGACCACCGCCCGCTATACGACTGGTTCTGCGAAAATCTCCGCATCTATCACCCGCGACAGATCGAGTTCGCGCGCCTGAATATCACGCACACCATCCTCAGCAAGCGGCTGCTGATCCAGTTGGTCAACGGCAGCCACGTCAGCGGCTGGGACGACCCGCGCATGCCCACCATCTGCGGGTTCAGGCGACGCGGCTACACGCCGGAGGCGATACGCGACTTCTGCGGACGCATCGGCGTGGCGAAAGCCGACAGCACGATCGAGATCGAATACCTTGAGTCATGCCTGCGCGAAGACCTCAACAAACGCGCGCCCCGCGTCATGGCCGTTATCGACCCGCTTCGCGTCGTCATCACCAACTATCCCGAAGGACAAGTCGATGAACTCGACGCCGTCAACAACCCTGAAGATGAGAGCGCCGGAATGCGAAAGGTTCCGTTCTCGCGCGTTCTTTATATTGAAAAAGAAGATTTCATGGAGGAACCGGCGAAGAAGTTTTTTCGCCTGTCGCCCGGACGCGAGGTGCGTCTCCGCTACGCTTTCTTCATCACCTGTCAGGAAGTCGTGAAAGACGAAAAAGGCGAGATCGTCGAGTTGCGCTGCACTTATGACCCGGCCACACGTGGCGGCGACGCGCCTGACGGACGCAAGGTTAAAGCGACAATTCACTGGGTAGCCGCCGAACAGGCGCTCGAAGCCGAGGTCCGGCTCTACAGCCATCTGTTCACGGCAAAAACATCGAACGATATGGAAGAGGGAAAAGACTGGAAAGAATATCTCAATCCGACTTCACTGGAAGTTTTGCCGAAGTGTTACGTCGAGCCTTCAGTGGCGAACGCCAGCCCCGGAACGACATACCAGTTCGAGCGGAAAGGCTATTTCTGCGTCGATCCCGACACGGCGGCCGCCGGCAAACTTGTGTTCAATCGCACAGTGACGCTGAAAGACACTTGGGCCAGAATCCAAACCGCTCAGGGACAAAACTCATAGCCATAATTCAATTCCAACTAAAAAAGGGCAGCCATTTGGCCGCCCTTTTTTATGTCGTTATTTTATCGTTAAGACCTATGGCAACTCTTTGCTTTGAGGCTGCAACAGTTGCGCTTCCGCTCTTGCGCGCTGAGCCCAGAAGCCGCGCGGGTCTTCGGTTATGACCGCCTGATAGCGGCTGAGAGCGTCCGATTTCCTGCCGAGCAGGACGAGGACCGCCGCCAGACGTACATTCGCCGAGGGCCGCAACTCGGGCAGCCCGCCACCGTCCGCCGCCTCCTTGAAAAACACGGACGCGTCCTCATATCTTTTTTCGCTCTCAAGCAACTCGCCGAGCCGGAAGCGGGTGTACGCTCTCAGCGGCCCATCCGACAGCGTCACCGCGAGGCCGCGCAACATCCCCTCCGCGTTGTCCACCTGCCCGGAAAGCATTTTCTTCTCCGCCTCGATGTACGCCTGCACCGTTATCGGGTCCGCCGACTCCGTATCGTCGAGAAACAAAAGCCGGTTGATCGAGTCCGCCACAAAACGGCTCTCAGGATATTGCTGAATAAGCTGCGAATATAGTTTTTGAGATTCTTCTTTTTTAAGGTCGAGCAGCCGGAGTTCCGCGCGATAGAAAAATATTTCATCGGCGTAGCGGCTCGTTCGCGGGTTGCTTGCCAGCGCGTCGAACGCCTGACGGGCCAAGTCGAACTCGCCGAGACGTAGTTCCGCTTTCGCTTCTGCAACGAACGCGTCGCCGACGTAAGGGCTGAGCGGATATTCAGCGACAAGCTTCGAATACAGCGCGCGCGCGCGGCTGATATCGTTCCTGTCGACCGCAAGTCCTGCAAGCCTGAAGAACGCTTCGTCAGCGCCGGGCGAGTCCGGCATCTTTTCCGCGATCCGCAAATAATCCTTTTCTGCTTTTGCCGTCTCTGACGCCTGTTGCCACGCGCGGGCGGCCTGAAGCAGCAGACCGGCGGTGTCGCCTGTCTCGCGGTCTGCCGCCGTGTCAAAGAGCGCAGCCGCTTTCGCCGCCTCGCCCCTCGCGAGCAGACGTCTTCCCGCTTCGCTGTAAAACCCGACATTCACTTTCGACGCCCTGCTCAGCGATTCCAGTCGTTTCATCGCCGCGTCCGTGAATCCGCGCCCCATCGCGATCTCCGCCGCAAGCAGGTTTATCTCTATGTTATCCGGTCTTTCGTCCGCAGCCGACTCAACCATCTTATAGCCATCGTCTTTGAGTTCGTCGCGGCCGATCAGGCCGACGATAATATCGCGGGAGCCGGCATCGCCGGGATTCTGAATCACCAGCGCTATGTACTCCTTAAGCGATTCCTTGAAGCGCATCTGAGCGAAATAAAGCTGCGCGAGCTCACGGGTGAAAAGAGAGGGCTGCCCGAGTTTCAGGCGTCCTTCCTCGTAAAGTTTCGTGACATCCGCATACCGGTCGCGCATCCAATAGTAACTCGCGAGCCGCGAATATGACTGAGCATCGTTCGGATTGAACCGCGACGCCTTCTCCCACGCCTCGCGCGCTTTCTCCGGCTGTTTTTCCGCGTAATACATTTCGCCGAGCTGTTCCAGCGCCGGAGAGAAGTCCGGGCGTTTGACCAGAAGATTCTCAAGCGTTTCGCGCGCCTTTTTCGTCCATTGGTTCTGATAATACACCCGCGCGAGAATGACCGCGTCGTCAAAATTGCCGGGCTCTTTCGCGACGATTATCTCAAGCTGATTCAGCGCGCCGATAGAATCGTTGTCCCAGAGATAGAGCCGTTTGAGCTTTTTTACCGTCGCCAGATCGTCCGGATTCTTCCGCTTTTCTCCTTCCAGTTCATCCGCCAGTTCATCCAACTGCGCGGCGTCCTTATAGGCCTGAAACGACATCTCCTCGTAGGCCTGATTCCCGGGTTGCTTTTTAACAAGCTCGTTGTATATTTTGATAGCCTGATCGTATTTTTCCTGTTTGAGATAAATCTGGGCGAGCGTCAGCTTCAGCGAATCGTCCGCCGGATTATCTTTAATGTAACTGTTAAGCGCCGCTTCCGCTTCATAGTAATTTTCGAGCCGGATATAAAGCTGCGCGAGCTCGTATTTCGCGCGTTGCGCGTACGGATCGTTTTTTCTGGCGGCGTCCTTGAGAATTCTTACGGCATCGGCGCCCTTTCCGGCTTGTTCATATAGCGGCGCGAGTTCGAAACGCGCGTTGGAGGCAGCCGTCGAGTCCGGATAGCGGTCCAGCGCCAGTTCGTAAATCTGAATTGCGCCTGTGATTCGCTTGTCCCTCATTGCGTCCCGGGCAGCCGCGAGCATCGCTTCCGGCGCGGACGGATCCTTCGGCCACTCCGTGTAGACTCGCTTGAACGCCTGTTCGGCGTCCGAAAACCGGTTCATCATCTCGTAAGAGCTTCCGAGTCGCATAAGCATGCCGGCCGCCGGCTTTTCATCAGGCCGCTCGTTGAGATACTTTAAAATCAGAGCCGCAGCCGCGGGGCTGTTTCCCTGCGAGAGGAGCATGTTGATTTGTTTCACCTGCTCTTCACGGCCGGCCGAGACTGTTTGACTAATAGCAACACGCGAAGCGAGCGCCGCAAGCGCGAATAATATCAGACACTCAATTTTCGTTATTCTCTTCATCATTTGCTCCGCAGCAGATCGCGGTAGTAATTATTGATCAACTGCTCGTAACCTTCCGGGGCGGGCTCCTTGCGGAGCCGGTCCAGTTCGCGCCTGATCTCATCGGGAAGCGCGTCGCGGATCATAGCCGGCGACGCTTCGCGCGGCGATGCAGCCTGGTAAGACTTTGGCTGTTCCGCAACGCGTTTCTGATCGAGCGATTCCTTCCGCATCGAAAGCGTAACGTCCTGAAGGCGTCGCAGCACATTCGCCTGGCGGCGCAAAACCTGTTTGTCCGCGCGGCCCTGGGACAGCGCCCTCTGAACCTCCTGCATCTCTTCCTGAATCTGAGACAGCCGCGCGCCTGATTCCCCAAAGTTCTTCATCTCCTCGGACAGCTTGCCGATCCCCTGACTCAGCATCTGCTGCTGCATCGCAAGACTCTGAAGGCCCTGCCCGAGCTGCGGCATCGGCATCCCCGAATCGCTTAGCCTCTGCGTCGCCGAGTTCAAATTCTGCTGGCTCTCCGCCATCTTGCGCAACTGCTCCATGTATGCGTCCCATTCAGACATCTTGGACGGCTTACCCGCTTCCTTCTTCGCGTCCAGCAATGCGATAGCGAGTTGATTGAGCCGCAGCGTCGCGTTCCGCTGCCGCTCCAGCGCGCGGTCGGTCTCCTGAGTCGTCAGAAAGCCGACGGACGCCGTTAGCGACTGAGCCGCCTCCGCCGCGAGAGCGGGCGCGAAATTAGGAACTTCCATCGCCATCGCCGCCAACCGCGCTACATCCTCGACAAGCGACGCCGCCGCTTCGCTCGCTTCCTGCTCCTTGTCCGCCAGCGGTTTCAATTCCTCCGCCGCGGGCCGCGATACGCGACGCGACACCAATCGCTCGGTGTCGTCCACCGCCGACTCATGCGCTTCCGTTATATCCAGAGTCTTCCTCAGCGCCGCGCGAATCAGCGCGTTGATCCGCTTCCGCATTTCCGTCTGGAACTTCTGTTGCATCGAGTCCAGGCCGCCGCTCATCTGCTTCATAGTGTCGCGCGCGCTTTTTTCGCTGCGCGACGCGGATTTCAGACTGCACATTCCGAGCTTGTCGCGCGCGTCGGCTAGATCGCCAGCCAGATTTTTTTCGTCCGCCATGCGCTTCAAGTCGCCAATCCGGTCCGCCGTATCCGGGCTGACATCTTTCATATCCTTCGCGAGTTGCTCCATCGTTGCGACGTCCGCCGCGGCTTCTTCCTGAATCCGGCCCTCTTCGCGCGACTGCCGGGCCGCTTCGTTCTTTTGCCTGCCGGTCGGATTTTTTCCAGCCGCCCGGTCCAATTCGTTAGTGTCTTTCAGCAACCGATCCTGCCGCTCCGCAAGCTGCCTGAAATGCTCCTTGAGCGCGTCAAGCTGCTGCTCCATCTTCATGCGCTTCAGTCGTTTGATCGTCTGGTCGAGAGAATCGTTGATCTTCTGCATGTCCTTCATCGCTTCGAGCATCTTCTGGTCCATGCCGGAAAGATCGACATTCTCGAGCTGCTTCTGGATCTGTCCGATAAGCTTCTTCAGATCGTCGGTCATTATGTCTTTCATCAACGAGTTCAACTCGCGCATCTTTTCCACAGTGTCGAGATTGACCAGGTCGTTGCTCTTCATCCGCTCGATGGTGTCTTTCATCGAATTTGAAATGTCGGCCATTTCGCGTTCGAGAGACGTCTGCCGCTCCATAGCGCGCTGCGCGTCCGCCTGCCACTGCCGCTTCTCTCCGGCGGTCATCTGCGGGTTCAAGTTCTGCGCGAGGTTCTTGAACTTGTCCGACAGCGACTGCCCGTCGCTCATGACGGATTCCATGCGCGAAATAATATTTTCCTGCTCCTTCTGCGATTTGTTGAAGTCCTCGAACTTGGAAAGAATGTGAACGCGGCGCGTCTGCGAATCCGCCGTCTTCGGGCCGGTGAGAGCGTCGTTGTCCGTCGCGCTGAGATAGAACTCGACCGTGTCGCCGTCGAACGCCTCTATATCGCTCAGGTTCCATTGGAAATCGAAAAGGAGTTCGCGACCCGGCTGAATGCGTATCGGAATAGCAGCCGAACCCTTCGCGCCGACGACGCGCGCGTTGAGGTTAATCCGGGCAATGCCGTAATCGTCGCGCGCCTCGACGCGGATCGGCAACACAGAGCCGCGCGGCAGATTCAGATCGTTCTCCGGTTTCACTATCGCGATCTCCGGTTTCCTGTCCGTGATGGATTCGATTCGATATTCAGGAGGCAGCTTATTTTCGAAACCATGCCTGTCTATCAGGTGGACCGTGTAGCGGCCGCTTTTGGCGACAGTCAGCGTTCCGGCGGCTTCTGCGTCGCCGGTGAGCGTCAACAGCGTCGTTTTCCCTCCATTCATTGCCAGGTACGCTTTGCTGAGCGGAGAGGTCGACGCCACTTTGAATTCCGCGCGGGTTCCGTAAGGCGCGCGCAGGTCGCCCCCGCCCTTGCGCGTGTCCGGCAACAGGCCGGTGTGCGCAGGATAGGCGAGCCGCACTTCCATTGAGCTGATTCGCGGAGGCTCAACCGCCGTTATCCTATATGTTTTCGATACGAATTTTTTATACGCCGCTTTGTACGTCATGTCGCCGGCGACTGCCGGAATAACACTGAAGAATTTAAACACACCGCTGTTTTTGGCGCCACTTTTTTCAAGCCGAATCACCGCCGGCTCCAAACCCTCGCGCTCGACAATCAGATCCGGCGCGCCAAACAGGTTGCCTGAGAAACGCGCCTCGATCCTCGTGTCGCCGCCAACAGGAACGGCGATATCGCCGGTTATCCATTCGAGCTTGAACCGTTCCGGTTTCGGGAGATAGGGAGGCGCGATGAACGCAAGCGCTCTCGATGGCCCGATGCGCGGCGCAATGAACATAGCTGAAAGAGCGGCGGCAAAAACCATGAAGACCGCCGCGACTCTAATCGTAAGTTTCGTATTCAGCGCCTTCCCGGGCGAAATTTTTCGAAGTTCAACGACAGCTTCCGATAGCAGCGCGGAGAGATAAGACATGTCGAACCGCGCGCCGCCGGCTTGCGCTTCGCGCCAAAGCTCGACCGCGCTCGCCGCCCGGCCCGAGAGCGTCGGGAATTTTTTCTCGGCCAGAAACGCGGCATCCAGAATGTCGAACGTCCTGATAAGCGGCCAGACCGAGCAGAAGAACAGCGCCGCGCCGCCGACCAACGCGGATAATGCCAAAACAATCAGCCGCGCCATCCCGTTTATGCCGGCCGCTATTCCGATGGCGACAGGCAGCCCGAACAGAACAATAGCCGCGAGCAGGCCCTGCGCAGCCGCGTTAAGGCGCCAAGCCGCGCGGATCGCCCCCAAACGGCGCGCCAGTTCCCTGTACCTGTTCCGATCTTCGTTTCCCATGCCTGCTCTTTCTGACACTTCATTATAAATTGCGAGTGTCGTCCGGCACAATTATTTCTTAATTTACTGACAATCAATAATAGCGGGAAAACATTAATAAACCCTTTGATCTTCACAGAACAGGCGCAAATTCATATAATCAGGAAGGCGGCGTAGAATAGAACGCCGACCCTGAAGGCCGGAAAACAACCGCGGGCGGACACTCGATTATGTTCTGGCGAAGCATCGGATTCAAACTAATTTTCCTCATCGTCACATTTTCAACGATTTGTGTCGGCGGTTTTGTATACATGCTCGACAAGGAATTGCGCGCTGAATACCAGAGCGACCTGCTCGAACAGGCCTACGAGATCGGCAACCGCATCAATCGAGACATCCGCGACGGCATGATCCTTCACGGCAGCACGGACGCAAGCACGAGCCTGAAAAATATCGGATATCAGAACATCGTCCGGGAAGTCCGCATATTCGACAACCGCGGAAAGATCATCGCTTCCACATCAGACATCGAAACAGGGAAACGCGTTCCGCTTAGCGACCCGTTCTGCAAGCGATGCCACTGGAGACATCAAGTCAAACTGGCGCGCGGGAAAGTGAGAACAAAAAGCGAGAGCATTACAAAACTTCCGGATGGAAGCCGTATCGCCAACCTCTCATTCAGCATCCTGAACAAACCGGACTGCACAACTTCAAGCTGCCACGCGCACTCGCGGAACGACCCCACACTCGGGCTGGTCGACGTCGAAGTCTCTCTGAAAAACGTTGACCGCAGGCTGACTGTGCGCCGCGAGAAAAACTTCGTTTTCGGCCTAATCCTCGTGTTGGGGCTCTCTTCCGTCGGAAGCCTATTCGTCTATAGAATAATTTATATTCCTATCCGCGAGATAATAAGCGGCATAAAGGAAATCACCCGCGGCAACCTCGACAGCCGTATAATCGTTTTCAACCAGACAGACGAGATAGGCTACCTCGCCCGCTCTTTCAACAAAATGACCGCCCGCGTGAAAGTTATCACCGAGCGCCTCAACGAAATGAACCATGAACTCGAGCGCAAGATCGAACAACGCACGATCGAACTGCAAAAAACACAGGAAGGTGTCATGCAGTCCGAAAAATTAGCGTCGCTCGGCCTGATGGCCGCCGCTATCGCTCATGAGATCAACAATCCGCTAACGGCAGTGCTCACCTACAGCTCGCTTCTGCACCGCTCCGCGGAGGACGGTTCCGAACTTCGCGAAGACCTCGAAGTCATCGTCTCCGAAACCACCCGCTGCCGCGACATCGTTCGCGGACTGCTCGATTTCGCCCGCGAAACAGACGTCCGGCAAAAACCCATCAATGTAAACGCGCTTCTCGAACAAACCATCATGCTCGTCGCCAATCAGGTCACTTTCCAGAATATCGAAATCTCAAAGAATTTCGCCAACTACATGCCGGACACCGTCATGGACGCCGATCAGGTCAAACAAGTTTTTCTCAATATCATGCTCAATGCTGCGGACGCCATGCTCAACGGCGGCACGCTCTACATTCATACAGCTTTCGACTACGAACGAAACGAAATCACTATAGAATTTCAGGACTCAGGCGTCGGCATTCCCGACCCCGACATCAAAAAAATATTCGACCCGTTCTTCACCACGAAAGCTAAAGGCAAAGGAACCGGGCTTGGCCTTTCGGTAAGTTACGGAATCATCCAGCGCCACGGCGGAACAATTGACGTGTCCAGCAAACTCGGCAAGGGCACGACTTTCATTATTAGTTTCCCGGTGAACCCGCGCGGCAAGGATTCGGAGTTGAACTCATGAACGCGAAACAGAAAATTCTCATCATTGACGACGAGATAACTGTCGCCAAAAGCTGTAAGAAAATTCTCATGCTGGAAGGCTACGACATCGAGTTCACAACCAATCCCAAAGAAGGCCTCGAAAAAGCCATCACCGGCAGCTACGACCTGATCATCACCGACATGAAAATGCCGGATATCACCGGCATGGACATCCTGCGCATAACAAAGGAAAACTCGCCGCAGACTCTGGTCATAATCATCACCGGCTACTCGACGGTTGCATCGGCGGTCGAGGCGATGAAAGAAGGCGCTTTCGACTACGTTCCGAAACCTTTCACGCCCGACGAACTCTCGATAGTCGTCAAACGAGCGTTCGAAAAGAAAATTTTGATGGAGGAGAACACATACCTGCGCGGAGAAGTCGAGGAGAAATACAAGCTCGACAACATTGTCGGAAAAAGCAAAGTGATGCAGCATATTTTCAACCTGATAAATATCGTCGCGCCGACCAACAGCGCGGTTCTCATATTCGGCGAAAGCGGCACCGGCAAGGAACTTGTCGCCCGCGCGAACCACTACAAAAGCCTGAGGGCGAAACAGAGATTCGTAGCGGTCGACTGCAACACGCTGACCGATACGCTGTTCGAAAGCGAGGTTTTCGGACACGAGAAAGGCGCGTTCACCGGCGCGATCAAAGCCAAGAAGGGGTTGCTTGAAGACGCCTCGGACGGTTCCCTGTTCCTCGATGAAGTCTCGAACATTCCATACGAAGCGCAGGCGAAACTGCTCCGCGCTCTCGAATCGCGCGAGATTAAATCAGTCGGCGGCAACGAAACAAAAGAAGTCGACTTCCGCCTGATTTGCGCCACTAATAAAGACCTGAGAACTATGGTCGAGTCGAATAAATTCCGCGAAGACCTCTATTACCGCATAAATGTTTTCCCCATCATCCTTCCGCCGCTACGCAAACGAACGGAAGACATTCCGCTGCTCGCGTTGCATTTCCTTTCGAAATTCACAACGGAGACAGCGAAAAACATCAGCGGCATAGAGAAGGACGCGCTTGAGTTGCTTTGCGGCTACGACTGGCCGGGCAACGTGCGTGAGCTTAAAAACGTCATGGAACGCCTTGTCATCATGTCGTTCGGCGAAACAATAAACAGACGCACCGTCGCAGGAATACTCGGCTCCGGCCCGCAGACCGACTCCGCCTCCGACGAGGAAATCCCGCTCGACAAGGACAGCCTGAAAATCGCAAAAAAGGCCGCGCGTGAACAGGCAGCCGAGGAAATCGAAAAGAATTTCGTTCTCTCAGCTCTCAAAAAATCAAACTGGAATGTTACTCAGGCCGCCCGCGAAACAGGCATGCAACGCCAAAATTTCCAAGCATTAATGCGGAAATTTAAAATTCAGGGAAGCGAAGACGAAGACTGATACCTTCGCCGGCGCCCGTCTTTTTTGTTCTGAATATTCTTTTTATCCGCACTTCGTCATCTCAATTTATTCATTATATAAAGCCATTTTTTGATATTGCGTTACAATAATGGCACGATATTTCATGCTGGCGAATATTATTTTCATGCAGCGCCGGATAAACCGGACAACGCCAAGCAACTTAACAATACCGAAAAAACCATTGTTTAAGCTGTTATTTGCAGTTTGTCCCGGAATTAATAATGTGGCATGTTTTTTGCACTACTAATATTAGTGAGACTATTGCACCTGAAGGGCGGGATGCTAATGGAAAACTTGAAGAATGTTCTCGTAATTGATGACGAGTATTACGTATGCAAGAGCGTCCAGAAAATTCTCGCGTCAGAAGAGATCAAAACAGAAATATCCACATCGGGAAACGATGGACTTTCAAAAGCACGCGCCCGAAGTTTCGATTTAGCGATAGTCGACGTTCAGATGCCCGAAATAAACGGGTTCGAGGTAGTGCGATCACTTCGAAAATTGAGGCCGGAAATGCCAGTCATCATCACTTCCGGCTTCAACACGCCGCAGATAAAAGAACAAGCCACCCTGAGCGGGGCAGGCGATTTCATTCCTAAACCATTCACACCGGACGAAGTTCTCGATGTCGTCGCCCGCGTTTTCGCATCTCCTCTGGAAATCTGCGCAATGGAGGAACCCGAACCGGCTCTCCCGGCGCCGGCCGCCCGCCGTTACGGGCCTGCCCGTCCGCGCAATATGAAAAAAGCCGTCGCCTACATCTGTCCCATCCCGCTCGACTACGCAGACGATATTATTTCGGCCGACGAACAGAAACAGAAAATTACAAAATACGCGCTCCGCAACAAACTCGAAATCGTCGCCTTCTACGAGGATGAAATTCAATCCGAGGACACGCTCGGACAACCCGCGATACAGGCGATATTCGACAGCGACAACGACGCCGGCGTGTTTTTATGCGAACGCATATGGTGCCTGTCGCGCAAACGCAACCTCCTGCGGCCGTTCCTCGAAGCCATCGATCTGGAGGGCATTAAACTCGAAACCGCAACCACCATGATGGACTGCGTCTCGCAGTACGCGCGCCACTGGCATAAGAATAAAGATGTCCCGCTGATTGGCAGCCCCGAAGCTCCCGATTACGGCGCCCAGGGCGCTTCCGCTGAATGCGCCTTCACTTCGGAATGTTGATGAAGGCCGCCGCCGGAAATATAATGGTAAATATTTGTTGAAGGGATTATCGACATGTTCGAAACCGACACGAACGCTGGGCAGATGATTCTGCTGGACTGCATGAGCAGCGGAATACCTTGGCCTGAATCGAGAAAGATTTTATACAAAAACGCGCCCGAAGCATGCCGCGAGGCGCTCTCTCCCAATAGCAGTTTCTTCGATTTCGAGGACATAAACGAAGTGGGAATAGAGGCCCTCAAGGACGCGTCGACGCTCGAACGCGCTTTCAACGAGGTCGACGAATACCTGTTCAATCCGAGATCAAGCGTGCGCGTCGACGAACAGAAGCTGCGCTGGTACGCCGGCTGCGAAAAATCAGGCTCATCCATGCACTTTTACTACGCCGACCTGCGCGAGCACAAGATAAAAACGCTTTTCCACCGCCAATGCTGGAGCGCCTATCACAGCGTCGACCATTCACTCGACCAGGCCGCTGCGCTAATCAAATATTACAACCGGATTCTGCACACGTTCCGGCGTATCAAATTCGTGCGCTGGATCAAGCTCGTGATTCGAGACGGCCGCGTGCGCATCTACATCTACAACGAAAAGGCCGCCTATCCGAACCCGAACATACAATTGATCCTCGAACGCGCTCTTTTCCGCGAAGAGCAACCGGCCTCTTGCGAGTTGCTTCACGGCGAACTATGGAAAGCGTGGCCGCACGTCTGTGACCGCATTGATTTCTGGCGGCTCGAGGAAACCGGCGGACTTACCGACGAAATTCTCAACAACGCCCTCAAGTCAGGCGACGAGGCGCTCGTTCCATGGGCAATCTCCAACCTCAATAACGCGGACAATCCATTCGCGGTCGAACTGATCAAGAAACAAATCCAGAGCAACTCGCTCGATGAAGCCAAAGCGGCTGTCCGTACAGCCGGCCGCCTCTGGCTCAAAGACCTCGAGCAGGATGTAATGCGCCAGTATAACCTGCGCGGAAACGCGATCGGGCCCGCAGTTGCCGACTTCATCGGCTCGCTCGGCGTCACCGGCAGATCATTTCTCCCGAAAATCCTGCGCGCGCTCACGCGTCGCGGCGATTTCGCGACTCTTATTCCCACAATCCGCGCGCTCGGCGCTTTTCCCCATTCTTCGGAAGCGAAAGCGCTTCCGGATGTTCTCTCCGTACTGCTCGGCCTGACGGACGATGTCGAACCGATCCTCGAACGATTTCCGGGTATCCGCACGGACATATACGGGCCGCACGACCCGCCCGTTCAGCTTCAGATTACTTCGCTCGAAGCGCTCCGCGAGGAAGCCGTCTGCGCTATCATCGAAACAACCGCACATTACTCCGACCCGGATACGTTCGCAGCCGTCGCCCGCCAGATATCTATCGAATCCCCATACATAGAAAAACTGCTCGAAGAAATAGAAAGCCGTTCGCGCTCAGACGCTCACGAGACACTTCTTAAGCTGCTGCACTCGGCCGCGCAACGGGAACCTCAGGCTTCTCCGGTTCCTGTCACGAGGCGCGCCGTGCTCGTGGCGCGAACGCTGATGCGCATAACCGACCCGGATGAACGGCTCTCAAGCCTGCTCGCCGCGCTGCATCATATCTCCTATCACGTCGGCTCTTACCGGCGAGATTCCGAACTCGGCTTCAACTTCCATATAGATAATTATCCGACCGAGCCTTACATCACAATCAACTCAATCATTAAAGGGCTGCCGGACGAACACGACATAATCAAAGGCGCGCTCGAAAGCAAAAACCTTTCGGAAAAAGAACGTTACCTGATTCAGGAACTCGCCGGAGAATGACAGATATCTTTAAGATGTTCCGGCAATAATCGCAATTAAAAAGGGGCGGTCATCATGCCGCCCCTTTTAATGCCCTAATATTTCTGATTGCGCGAATGCTGAATTCGCTCCCACGCAAAAATGGATTACTTTTTCCTGCCGGCAACCTTCGCTTTCTTCGCCGCCGGTTTTGCTTTTTTAACAGCAGCTTTCTTCGCCACAGCCTTTTTAACAGGCGCTTTTTTCACTATCGCTTTTTTTGCGACTGTCTTTTTTGCGGCAGGTGCGGCTTTCTTAACCGGAGCTTTTTTCGCCGCCGATTTCTTCGCCGGCGCCGCGGCGGTTCCCTTGCCAAGCAAAGTTTTTGCGAGGAACCCGTAACCAGATTCAGCGAGCGTTTCCTCGTGATATTCCTGAATCGAGCGAATGGCCATTCCGCGCGCCCTCATGGCTTCCATGCCCTGCACGGTCGCCTGCGCGCCCGCAAGCGTTGTGACCAGCGCGATATTGCGCGCGACCGCCGAACTGCGGATCTTCGATTCGTCCTCTTTTGTCGCCTTGCCCGCCGGCGTGTTGATCATCAGCGAAATCTCGGCGTTCTTTATCATATCAATAATGTCGGGGCGCCCTTCGCCGATCTTGTGGACGAGTTTAGCGTCGATTCCGTTCCGCGTGAGCGTGCTCGCAGTGCCTGCGGTTGCGCAGATTTTGAAACCCATGTCGAGAAGCTTTTGGGCGATCGGCACGATCGCTCGCTTATCGTGATTGTTGACGCTAATGAAGACGTTTCCCTTTTGCGGCAGGTTCTGCCCTGCGGCGATCTGCGACTTGAGATAAGCCATGCCGAAATTGCTGTCTATGCCCATCACTTCGCCGGTGGAAAGCATCTCCGGCCCGAGCGTCGCGTCAACTCCGGGGAACCGCGAGAACGGGAACACGGCTTCCTTCACGCTCATGTGCTTTGGAGTGATTTCCTTTGTGATGCCCTGTTTTTTGAGGCTTTCTCCGAGCATGACGCGGGTCGCCACTTTCGCCCACGGTATGCCGGTCGCTTTCGAAACGAACGGGATTGTGCGAGAGGCGCGCGGGTTGACTTCCAGAACGTAAATCACATCGTTTTTGATCGCATACTGAACGTTCATCAGTCCGACCACATCAAGTTCGCCGGCGAGAGCGCGGGTGGCGCCCTTGATTTCCTCAACCATCGCGTCGCTCAGCGTATACGGCGGGAGGCAGCACGCGCTGTCGCCGCTGTGAACTCCGGCCGCTTCGATATGTTCCATCACGCCGCAAACGACACATGTTTTTCCGTCCGAGACCGCGTCGACGTCGACCTCAATCGCGTCGTCGAGAAACCTGTCGAGCAGTACGGGATGATCGGGCGAAGCTTCAACCGCTTTCTGCATGTACTCCGCGAGGTCTTCTTCCTCGTAGATGACGCGCATCGCGCGCCCGCCGAGCACATAAGACGGCCGCACAAGAAGCGGATAGCCGATCTGCCGCGCTTTTCTGACCGCTTCGTCTATGTTCGTCGCGGTTTCATTATCCGGCTGGGTAAGATTCAACTTGTCGAGAACGGCCTTGAACCGCTTGCGGTCCTCGGCGCGGTCGATGCTGTCGGGCGACGTGCCGAGGATCGGGACTTTTTCCCGCATCAGCGACGTGGCGAGATTGAGCGGCGTCTGGCCGCCGAGCTGAACTATCACGCCGTACGGCTTCTCGATATCTATTATGTTCATGACATCCTCGAAAGTCAGAGGCTCGAAATAAAGCCGGTCCGAGGTGTCAAAGTCGGTTGAAACAGTTTCCGGGTTGGAATTGACGAGAATCGCCGTGTAGCCGGCCTCCTTTATCGCATAAGCGGCATGCACGCAGCAGTAATCGAACTCTATGCCCTGCCCGATGCGGTTAGGGCCGCCGCCGAGAATGATGACCTTTTTCTTGCGGTCGTCTCCGCGCGCCTCGTCCGTCGTCTCATAAGTCGTATAAAAACGCGGTTTGCCTTTCCCGCGCCCCACTCCGGCGTCCATCGCCTTTCGAACGGGTTTTATGCCTGCTTTTTTTCGTTCTTTTCTCACCGCTATCTCCTCCGTTCCCAGCGCTGCCGCCAGTTGCTTGTCGTCGAAGCCACACTCTTTGGCTTTTCTCAAAAGCGCCGCCGGAATCGTTTCGAGTCTGTATTTTCCTATCTCATTCTCCAGTTCCACAATCTCGCGGAACTGTTGTATCAGCCATCGGTCAAAACCTGTCAAACCGCATATCTCTTCAATTGTCATGCCCGCCCTGAAAGCGTGGCGAACGTACATTAGCCGCCTCGGGTTCGGACGCGTTAGAAGTCCTCTTATATAATCCGCGTCCTTTCGCCGCCCTGTCGCCGCCGCTCCTATGCCCAATCCGTAATCGATTGTTTCGAGCGCCCGCGCCGCCTTCTGGAACGACTCCTTGAA
>Ga0172379_10004856_pt1 | contig 19362 bp, 10 predicted proteins | sample GrowelOW334metaG_FD_119756 | JGI IMG/M metagenome (GOLD analysis project Ga0172379, IMG submission 119756) | Groundwater microbial communities from an aquifer near a municipal landfill in Southern Ontario, Canada - Groundwater well OW334 metaG | ecosystem: Environmental > Aquatic > Deep...
GCGATAGCTCGAAAGATGGTTGTACTGATGTATACCCTCGTTAAGAACCGTGACTTTTATCGAAGTACGGCGCTAAAAGATCGTCTGGCGAAACTGAAAAGATACAACTTAATGTCAATTCGGAGACTGGGGGTTGACCCAACAACATAGGAACCGTTCATACCCCCAGTCGCCTGGCGCGGCCCGGCCTTTTTCAAGAAAGGCAGGTTCTCGCCAAGCGAACAACACAGTTGGTACTATTCAAATTGTTTGTTCTTATGTAGATGAGCATCACCTACTAGTGAAGAAAATCACGCAGTCCGAACACATATGCCGGGCGCGCCAGGTAAAACGGGGTACGATCGGTTCCCGCAGGCGCTCCGCGCCGAGGACGCGGCATCCATGCCGCCGCAGAATCTTCGAACAGGAAGTTCGCGCGATTCTGCGCATCACTCTGGCGCGGCATCCATGCCGCGATCGGCCGACACGCCCACGGATGGGCGCGCAGTATAAAGTGTAGATCGCAACCGATCTACACCGGCATGGATGCCGCAGCGTCGGCAGCCCGAGCTTATGTAACTCACTTGCGTGTTTTTCTTCACTCCCACTCTATGGTGGCGGGCGGCTTGGACGAAATATCGTAGGTCACCCGACCGATGTCCTTCACCGTATTTGTGATCAGCGTGGAAATTTCCAGCAAATCCTTCATTGGGAAAGAATAGACGTCGGCGGTCATGCCGTCTTCGCTGACTATCGCGCGCAAAGCCAGCACCCAGCCGTATTTTCGCACGTCGCCCGCGACGCCTACCGATCGGATCGGCAGCAGCACGGCAAAGGCCTGCCAGATATCGTCGTAGAGGCCGCGCTTCTTTAGTTCGCTCACGTAAATGTGGTCGGCTTCGCGCAGCACATCGCACTTTTCATTCGTAACTTCGCCAAGGATGCGAACCGCGAGGCCCGGGCCTGGGAAAGGATGGCGACGCACCACGTCTTCATCAACGCCGAGGAGTCTGCCAAGAGAGCGTACTTCATCTTTATACAGGCGATCCAGGGGTTCGATGATGCGGCCGGCGTTTCGCTTGGCTTCCACCAAGGGGCTGCGCACGTTGTGGTGGCTCTTGATGACGTGGGCTTTTTTGCCGACGCCCTTGCCGCTTTCAATGAGGTCGGTGTACAAGGTTCCCTGGGCAAGGAAATAATCTTCGGCGACGCCGAGTCCCAGTTTGGCTACCTCGCGTTCCTGTATCGTTATGAAGAGGTCGCCGATGGCTTTGCGTTTGGCTTCCGGCTCGGAAAGTCCGGCCAAGGCTCCGAGAAATTCCTTCTCACAGTGAACGATGTGTAGATGCGTGGCTCCGAGCCGTTCCAGGTTCGTCTTGACCAACTTGGTCTCATCTTTGCGCATGAGACCGGTGTCCATATACATCAGGTGGACTTGCGCCGGATTGAGAGTCTTGAGAAGAAGCGCTCCGGCAACAGTGGAATCAACACCGCCCGAAATCAGAAGCAGCACCGGCTGTTTTCCTACCCGTTTGGTCAAGTCGGCGCGTACTTCCTCCACATATTTGTCCATCGACCATTCCTTCTTCGCGCCGCAGACACCGAGGGCAAAGTTGGAAAGGATGGTCATGCCTTTTTCGCAGTGGGTGACCTCCGGGTGGAACTGGAGGCCGAACCAAGGCTTATGGCCGTGAACGACGACAGCTGGGAAACCGTGCGAACTGATACCAATCTGGACAAAGCCGGGCGCGAGTGCCGCAAGCGAATCACCGTGGCTCATCCATGCGGTAAATTCGGACGCTACGCGTCCGTGGGAGTTGTTTTTGGCGACTCCCTTCCGAACAGTTGTGCTTTCATCAAGGTCTTTCAGAAAAGCTGCGGCCTTCCCGTTACCGGAACGCGTTTCAAGGAAGCTCGTATCGAGGGTAACCTTTACCGCGCCGTATTCACGTTCGGACAGGGGTTCGACCCGGCCGCCGTGGTCTGCGGTCATGCGCTGCAAACCGTAACAAATGCCTAGAATTGGAAGTCCAGCTTCGTAAATCTTGCGATCGGGTGCGGGAGCCCCTTCATCGTATACGGAACACGGGGATCCCGAAAAAATGATGCCCTTGGCACCGTCCAACATGGCGGCGGTAAGGGGAGCGTCGCCCGGGTAGATTTCGGCATACACGCCCAGTTCACGAATTCGTCGGCCGATGAGCTGGGTTGTCTGGCTGCCGAAATCAAGGATGACTATTTTGTCCAAGGATTCTTCCTGATGAAAGTGTCTTTGCGTTCGTAGCCGACGGATACAATGCCGATGCCCGTTTCGCAGTAATTTTCGATAAAGTCGATATAATCGCGCGCTTCAACCGGAAGCGCCTTGTAATCACGCACGTTCTTCAGCTCTTTCTTCCAGCCGGGAAAAGTACGAAGGACGGGTTTCGCTTCATTGAGGGCTTCAATGGACGCGGGGAAGTCTTCCACGATTTTGTCGCCGATCTTGTAGGCGACGCAGGCCTTGATCTCATCCATCGAGTCATACACGTCCAGATGGGTCATCACCAGGGAATCGATGGAGTTGGTGCGGCATGCGTAGCGGAGGGCGACCAAGTCCAGGTAGCCGCAGCGGCGCGGACGGCCGGTAGTCACACCGTATTCTCGTCCGGTTTCCCGCACGAAACGGCACAAAGCGTCTTCGCTGTCGGTATCGAACTCGCTGGGGAACGGACCGTTGCCGACGCGGGTGGAATACGCCTTAAAGACGCCGAGGATGAAGTCAAGGGCTTTCGGCCCCACGCAGCCGCCGATTGCGGCGCCCGCGGCGCAGGACATCCCTGAAGAAACGTAGGGGTAGGTACCGAGGTCCAAGTCAAGCAAGGTACCCTGCGCGCCTTCAAAAAGGATCTGGGCATTTTTGTGCATTGCCAGATACGCGGTGACATCCATTGACATCGGCAAAAGCCGCTCACGGTATTTATCAAGAAATTCCCGATCGGCACTCTCAAGTTGTTCGAGTTTATCGGCCCAGGTGATATCGGCAAGACGTATGCCATCGCGCTCACTCTTCATGGAATACGTGATGCCGATGCCGCGACCAGTCACGCCGATGGGCCTCTTTCTTTCGGCGTCGCGTTTTTTGTCCATTTCTTTATATCGGGGAAGAACGATATGAGCGCGGTCGGAAATAAGCACGCGACCCGCGCAGTCGATCCCGCGGTCTTCAAGCATCTTGAGTTCCTGGAACAGGGCTTCAGGATCTATAACCATGCCCGCTCCCAGAATCACCGTCTTGTCGGAGTACAGTATGCCGGACGGAATGAGGTGCAAGGCGTATTGCTCGCCTTCAATGACCAGCGTATGCCCCGCGTTGGCGCCGCCGGAGAAGCGAACGATTATCTGCGCTTTATCGGCCAGATAATCGACTATTTTGCCCTTTCCCTCATCGCCCCACTGGGCACCAATCACGACTACGTTCATGCTCGCTCCTACGACCGCGAATAATTCGGGGCTTCCTGCGTTATCGTCACGTCGTGTGCGTGACTTTCACGGAGGCCCGAGGCCGTGATCTTAACGAAATTCCGATATTTCTTCAACTCATCAATTGTAGAACAACCGCAATAGCCCATGCCTTTTCGTAGCCCGGATACCAACTGCAAAAGAAAATTCTTGAGTTCGCCCTTGTACGGAACGCGGCCTTCAATGCCCTCGGGCACCGGAGACTCGTCCTTGCCGATCTGGTACCGATCGCCACCCCCATCCTTGATCGCGCCGAGGCTGCCCATGCCGCGGTATTCCTTGTAGATCCTGCCGTCGAATATTATTTCGCGGCCGGGAGCCTCTTTGAGGCCGGCGAAGAGGTTACCGATCATAACGACACTCGCGCCAGCGGCGATAGCCTTGGTAAGGTCGCCTGAGAACTTGACGCCGCCGTCGGCGATAACGGGGATACCGGATTTCGCGGCTTCTTCGGCGCAGTCCCATACGGCCGTGAATTGGGGAACGCCGACGCCCGCGACGATGCGGGTAGTGCAGATCGACCCCGGGCCCAAGCCGACTTTTACCGCGTCGGCGCCGGCATCGATAAGACGGCGAGTACCGGCTCGGGTCGCCACGTTGCCGCCGATGACGGGTATGCCGAAATTCTTCTTGATGGCCGCGACAGCGGCGATGACGTCCTTCGTATCCCCGGTTGCGGCGTCTATTGAAACGAAATCAACCTTCGCGTTCTTGAGGAGCGGTAGACGAACTTTGTAATCGTGCGGGGAAACGGCGGCGCCGACAACCAAGCGACCGCCCTTGTCAAGCGCGGCTTTCGGAAAGCGCTCGTGTTTTTCCATGTCCTTAACGGTAATGAGGCCGGTCAAGTGTCCGTCGGCGTCAACGACGGGGAGCTTTTCGATTCGGTGTTTATCAAATTTCTCCCTGGCGCTGGTGACCGAGGGATCGCCCTGCTCCACTACCGGTTCTTTCGTCATCACGTCGGCTACGGACAAGGTATCGTCGCGGCAAAAACGGAGGTCGCGACCGGTGATGATACCCACCAGCCGGTTGCGGTCATCAAGGACCGGCATGCCCGACACGTTGAAGCGATCCATCATCGCCTTGACGTCCTTGACCGTCTGTTCGACGCGGACGGTGACCGGTGAATCAATGATCCAGTTGAGGTAGCGCTTCACGTTGGCAACCTGCTGAGCCTGCACTTCGGGGCGCAGATTGCGGTGGATGACGCCCGCGCCGCCTTCAAGGGCGATGGCTATGGCGAGTTTTTCTTCGGTGACGGTATCCATGGCGGCCGAAATAATCGGTACGTTGAGCTTCACGTCGGCGCACAAAACGGTCCGCACGTCGCATTCTTTGGGGAGGACTTCCGAGTAACCCGGAACCAACAGGACGTCGTCGTACGAGTACGCTTCTTGAAACATATATTGTATCTCCTTACCTAGTTAAAAAAAAGCGCCCAAGCGGGCGCTCTGCTCTCTCGTTACTTAACGGAACCCATGAGGTCCCGATACTTGGCTGCGAGCGCGCGGGCCTTTTCCGCCGCGAGCCCCCGGTACCGTTCCGGATTTTGGAAAAATTCCAACGCGGCCGACGCTTCACCGATAAGACCGAGTTCCGCCATTTTTTTACCGATGCGCTCGAGTGTTTGGGGATTTCGACTCAAGGCCTCCGCGAATGGAATCTTCCCATTTTCAGCCTCAAGCGTGATCTTGCGGATTACTTCGTGCGCGTCGGACTCTCCCGATTCAGCGAGGAGTATATAAGCGGGTTCCGCGAGCACGCCGCCGAGAATCCCGTCGGTGGCGCCGGGCGTGCCGCGTAGGTTGGACAGCATGCGCTCCCGGTTGACACCGAGACCCTCAATCACCTCGGTCATCCTTTTGAGCGCCTGGGAGAAACCGGCGACATAATCGGCAATAAAGCGCTGACTGGCCGAATTGGTGAGATCCCGTTGATGCTCTGAAATCTGATCCATGAAAAAAGTCATCACGCGGGGAGAAAAAGCCTTCCAGAGACTCTTCACATGTTCGGAATTCCAAGGGTTCCGCTTCTGCGGCATCGTGGAGGAGCCGACCTGGTCGGCGCCGAAATTTTCACGGATTTCGCCGATTTCGCTCCGCTGAAGGTTTCGTAGATCGTCGGCAAGATTGGCAACGACGCCGAAGGCGACATTCATTTCCAAAAGAAGGCGCAGGAGATATTCGGGCTCCACCAACTGGGTGGAATGCTCGGAAGGCTGAAGACCAAGCTCACTCAAATACGCGCGTTCCAGGCCTTGGGGGTCGCTGACAAGAACGCTGGTCGCGTTGTAGGCGCCGACGGCACCGGCGAGTTTCCCGCGGAGGTCTTTCGCGCGCCCTTCAATTTCCGTCACGCATTTCCCCAAACGGGAAACGTATTCCGCCATAGCGAAACCGTAAGTGATCGGAACGGCGTGCTGCCCGTGAGTACGGCCGACTTGAGCCGTCTCCGCTTCTTTTTTTGCCAGCTCGCACAGCGCGATCTCCAGCTTACGCAAGAGCGGCAACACCACGTTGAGAGAAACGCCTTTCATACGGTAGGAAAGAGCCGTATCCAACACATCGACGCTGGTGGCACCGAGGTGCACCAAGGGAGCGACCTCCGCAGGAACTTCTTTTTTGAGGACGTTCACCAAAGCGCGAATATTATGTTTGGTCTTTTCTTCTTCGGCGTAGACCGCCTCAGGCCTTACGCGATCTTCGGCTTCATCAAGCGCGGCCAGCAGCTTGGCCGTCGCCGTTCCGCGTACCGCCAAATGCGCCTTTACCAAAGCAATTTCCGCTTTTACGCAAGAGGAAACCGCCGCCTCCTCGGAAATCCAAGGAACGAGCGCGTCGAAAAGATCTTTCTCTGAGATTGAATAACGATGGTCGATCGGGGAAATGTTACGAAAAACGTCGCGGGCTTCCATAAGGAAGCATGTCATATCCGTACCTTTTTGTCAAAGCCCCGGCTACTCGGCTTGTTCGAAGAAAAGGCATACCAGCTGCAAGTCTTGGGGTCCGGACGCGTACAGAACGGAGTCGGCGGCCTTCGCCATGAGCGCTCGGCCGAAACCGCCTTCGGGAAGCGTTTCCATGTCGCTCGCGATCGCCGGCACGTGCCCGGCGAAGGGTTTTCCGCGATAAATCAAGCGGACGGAACTCCAGCCCTCGCTTTGGACAAACTCCGCGCGAAGCGAATTTTCGTCAAGAAAAACCTTCTCATCGATTTCTTCAGGACCGTCTTCATCCAGATAATCTTCCGTACCCGCATCCTTGGTTTCCGATGAAGGATTCAAGCCGATCCCGTGGCGAATGACGTTGGAAGCCGCTTCCGATACCGCCAAGAGTATTCGATCGATCGATTTATCGTTGGTGCCGATCAATTGCGTTTCAAAGAAGGCCCTGATATCGCCCAGCGAAGCCGACTGGGCGGGAAAGTCCGTGAAAACCCTCCGGGGAGGAACGAGGGAGTGATCGATAGAAAACACAATGCATGTCACGTCATCCCTAAAACCGATGGAAGACGTAAAGTACATCGCGGTATTCAAAATACGCCTGACCAGTTCCGCCGGCGCGAGAGAAGCGTTGGAGTTTATGATTGAAGAAAGCCGCTTATCGCCGAACAGTTCCCCGTTTTCACTAGGGGCCTCGGTGATGCCGTCGGAATAGAAAACCAGGCGGTCTCCTTCCGACAGCGGAATTGAATAACGCGCATACGTATTTTCGTCGGTAAAGCCGAGTGGCAAATTGCTGCCCTTGATCGCCCATACGAGATTCGTGGCCGAATCAAAATGGAGAATAGGCGTATGCCCGCAATCGACAAAATCGAGGCGAGAGCGTCTGGAATCGACGCGCGCGTATTGCAGCGTCGCGAAACTATCCAGGTTTGACAGTCCTCCCGCTAAACCGTCGTGAGCCGATGAGACTAGGTCATCAAGCTTCGGCAGCATACCCGGCGTATCGACCAAAAGATGGAGCGAAGAACGAAGGAAGGTGCTTTTGATAGCGGCGCCCAGAAGCGCGGCGGGTACGCCCTTTCCCATCACGTCTCCGACAAGGACATCGATGGAATCTACGGTGTACGGGACAAATCCATAAAAATCCCCGTCTACCGCGTTCGATGCTACGGTGATAGCCTCAACCCGCAAGCCCTTACAGACGGAAGACGGTACGTCCAAGAGGAGCGCGCGTTGAATACGGGCCGCGATTTCCACTTCAGCGTCGCGCATTGACGCCAGCGCATGTTCGCGTTCGACTCGCTCCTCCGTTTCATTGTACGAGCGGCGCGCTTCTGAACGCTTCATCATATAGACGAGAGCGGCGATAGGCAGGAAAGAAATCAGCGTGAATAAATTACCGAGATTCATCCCGCCGCCCGCCAGACCAACGGCGGCCATGAGGCCGCAAATAATGGAAACAGCGGCGACAATAACAAATGATTCAAATATCGAGGCAAAAAAAGCCGCGACGACAAGAATAACAGGCCACGGGAAAATCGCGTATTCCGCAAACGCGTAATCAAGCAAGGCCAGGATCGACACAAAAACGAAGGGGAGCGCGGGAAGAAAAAAATAGATTCGCCGAGGTACTATCAACACGTTTTTTGAAAACGACGACTCGGCTTTTCTCAGGTCTCCGGGAAAAAAATGACGGAGCGCGACAACAAGATACACTGCCGCGAGCACAGCGGACGAAACCGCGACGAGGGGGCTTCCATACGAGAAAACAATGCCTGCCAAGAATCGGTACGTAAAAACAATAATCGCGACCGATTCAAGGAAGGGTGGTCCCAGGCGAAAGCGCTTAATCTGGTACAGATGAAAATTTTCACCGGAATTCACGGCACCCCCTATTGCTTGCCTAACGCGGCTAGGGCTGACTTTTTATTCGTACTTCGCTTTCATGAAGATATCTCACCGTTTCAGAGCTAGTAGAGATTCAAGATACACGGCAACGCCGTCTTCTACATTTGAAAAAGCGACATCGTCGGCCTTATGTTTCACATTGGCTTCGGCGTTTGCCATCGCGACGCCCCAACCGACCGCCTCCAACATCGAAATATCGTTTTCCATATCCCCGAAAGCTACACAGTCTTCCGCCTCTACGCCGCGCAGGTTGAGCGCGACTTTCAACGCGTGTCCTTTGTTGACGCCGTTGTTCATAACCTCGAGGAAAGTCGAGGTTGAACGTGTTCTATACACCCGAGTTCCAAAAAGGGAGTCGACGGACAGTTGGGCCTCATCTAGTTTGTCAGGTTCGGCGATGAACATACATTTGATGAAGGAAGGAGCATTTGCTCCGGAGAGGCTCAGCAACTGGTCGAAATCGAGAATATCGCCCTGCAGTCCCGTACGTACTTGGTACGCGGCGCGTTCGGGCGTGTCGGTTCGGCAAACCAGGCGATCGTCGGAAAGGAACGCTTGAAAGTGGAGACCGAGGCGACGCGCCACCTCAAGGCAGCCGGCGACGACGTCCGTTGGAACAAGCGTGGAAGCGAGGACTTTTCCCGAAGGCGCGTCCACAACCGCGGCGCCGTTGTAGTACACCATTGGGCCGGTTGATTGCAGAAGGGCCCTGAATTTTTCCGCGGCGCGGGGACTTCGACCGGTTACGATCACAACGGCGATTCCCCGATCGGCGCAGGCTTTGAGCGCGGCAAGGTTCCTTTCGGAAAGAGTTGAATCCGGACGAAGAGCCGTCCCGTCCAAATCGACGGCGACTGCGCGGAAGCGGGAAGCGACGGCCTCGATGCTGGCCGATTTTGACTTATGATCCATGGGATAATAATAACCGACGTCGACGTTTTGTCATATACCGGGGAAACGCTGATTACGCAAAAACTACGCCGAGCGCTTTTAAACGCGAACTCTCGGCACGTTCAACTTGTTCCAAATCAACGCGGCGCAGCCTCTTACGAAAATTAACCGAATCATCCTTCATTATGGCAGAAAGATAGGACATCTGTTTATCTATGGCTTCGCGGTACAGATCTCGGTCTTCACCGCATCTGACGGCGAAATGAACTCTTGCGTCATGGGACACGACGACCAAAGAACCTTCCAAACGCGCGACGATGCTTTCATAAAAGGTAGCCGTTTTACGCAATACGTCAAAAGCCGTTTTGTACCCGCCGATGCCGGCTTCCCGAAATTCGTAATAAAGGAAAAGAAGTTTTTCCAAATAGGCGCGATCGGCCATCTGCCCCAGTAAATCGGCGGCGGCAAGAACCGCGGTAGCCGTTTTTCCGTCCGGGTCATCAAATTTGAGAGAATCCCAGGGGATCGCCAGATCGGTACCGAGAATAATCGCCGCGACGTTCGCCGCACGGGTTGAACTCAGGCGGAAAGCCGCGGCGTGGGTTTGGACGAACGCGGCCGAACGCACGACATGGGTTTTAGTGTACCGGGCTCCGGTACCTTCTTCATTTCCGATTTCTTGAATATATCCGCAATCGTGAAGCAACGCTGCGATGAGTACATCTTCGGCGAAAGACTCCGACAAACGACGAGCGGAAAGCGCGGCTCCGTCCAAAAGGCGGACAGCGGCAACGAACACATCGATAGTATGGCGATAGTCGTGATAACCGGTCCGACAAGCGGCATACCCAGGGAAGCGGCCGGAATACAAATCATGCGTAAGGCTGAATGCTTCATTAATTTGGGAAAAGTCGGCACTGGGATAGGCTGCTAAGTAAGTGGTACGGACGGATCTGATTACCGCATCGGGATTCCCGTGATCCAAAATGCCATGAAGATCAAGCGCGCGTGGATTTTCCATGATGAAGACCGCCTTTCAGCGACACAACATAACAACCGTGATGATCTACGGCCGCTACGATGCGTCGGTTCATCAATTATAACTCACGTTTTTTTGAATTCATAAGAAGAAAGCCGTCTCGGAACCAGTTTTTTCCAAGACGGCGAAAAAAAACGAACTTGGTCAGCCAAGAGTGGCGATAATGGCTTCGGCCGCGTCGCGACCGTCGGCAATCGCGTTCACCACGAGACTCGCGCCCTTACGAGAATCCCCCGCGGCCCAAACCTTCGGATTGGAGGTATGGAAGGTTCCGGCCGTCCGAACGTTGCCGCGCGGATCCAGCTCTAGGCCGAAATCGGCGACGACACCCAGCTGTACAACATGCGTAAAGCCCATCGCCAAAAGAACGAGATCAGCGCCGATCTCAAAATCGCTGCCTGAAATCTCTTTCATGACTGCCTTGCCGTTTTCGTTGAGCCAATCCACCCGGGAGGCGCGTAAGGCGTCGACACGGCCGTTACGGCCGATGAATTCCTTGGAACCGATGGACCAGAGCCGGTCGCAGCCTTCAAGATGCGAACTGGAGGTTTTCAGGACCTTAGGCCACAACGGCCACGGTTCGGAAACCGGGCGGTGCTCCGGAGGCTTGGGAAGAACTTCAATCTGGGTAACCTTGGCCGCGCCCTGACGATTTGCGGTGCCCACGCAGTCGGCGCCTGTGTCTCCGCCGCCAATCACCAGAACACGTTTGCCGTGGGCGCTGATCGGCCCATCTCCGTCCTCGCAAGCCTCGCCGGCGCAGGACCGGTTCTGCTGGGAAAGGAAATCGAGTGCCTGATGGACACCCTTCAAGTCACGTCCGGGAATTGGAAGATCGCGCGCGTCACGCGCGCCGATAGTCAAGAGTACGAGGTCATTCTCCGTCTCAAGCTTTTTCGCGTCGATAACCGTAGAATCACTGCCGTTCGTCCCGAACGCGTACGTGGCTGTCCCTACGCGCGCGTTCGTGACGAAGGTCACGCCTTCGGCCTTCATTACCTCTATGCGGCGATCAATGAAGCTTTTATCGAGCTTGAAGTCGGGAATTCCGTAGCGTAGGTAACCGCCGACATTTCGATCGCCTTCGTAGAGGGTGACCGTGAAGCCCGCGCGGTTCAAGTAGTACGCGGCGGACAAACCCGACGGACCTCCTCCCACGATGGCGACTTTTTTGCCGTTGCGTCGTTTGGGTGGCTGCGGTTTCACGAAACCGAGTTCCCAGGCTTTTTCAATGACGGCCAGTTCGTTCTGGCGGATGGTGACCGGCTCGTCGTTGGCGCCGAGCACGCAGGAGGCCTCGCAGAGCGCGGGACAAACACGTCCAGTGAACTCCGGGAAAGGGTTGGTGTCTTCCAGAAGTTCCCAGGCGCCCCGCCAATCGCCCCGGAAGAGCCGGTCCTGCCACTCCGGCATCACGTTGGAAACGGTACACGACCAGTGACAAAACGGAACGCCGCAGTCCATACAGCGCGACGCTTGTTGACGCCGCTCTGTTTCCGAAAGACGCATTTCGACTTCACTATAGTCGTTGATCCGTTCTTCCACGGGCCGATAGCCCGACACCTTTCTCTTTATCTTCAAGAAACCCTTGGGGTCGCCCATGCTTTATGCCCTCACCGCGATGTCTTCTTGTTCCCGGATCTCATAGAGTTTCCGGTCCAGTTCGGCCAGCATCATCTGCTGGAGAGCCCGCTTGTACTCAACGGGCAATACTTTGATGAAAAAGCCTTTATTATCGCTCCAGGCATCAAGGATACCTTTCGCGTACGTGGAACCTGTCCAGTAGACATGTTTCCGGATCATTTCCTTCACGAAGTTTTCATCCTCCGCGTTGTCCAGGCGTGATAATTCAACCATGCCTTTGTTTAAGAAGAAGTCAAGCTCGCCGGCCCTGTCCAGCACGTAGGCGATACCGCCCGACATACCCGCCGCGAAGTTGCGCCCTACCCTGCCAAGCACCACCAGCCGCCCGCCCGTCATGTACTCGGCACAGTGGTCGCCGGTGCCCTCGACGACCGCGATCGCGCCGGAGTTGCGAACACAGAAACGTTCGCCGGCCACACCGGCAGCGAAAACTTCGCCGCGCGTGGCGCCGTAGAGAGCCGTGTTGCCGACCAGGATGTTTTCGTTTGTCTTGAAAGTTGAACTCTCGGGCGGCGCGATTACCAGGCGTCCGCCGGATAGTCCCTTGCCCAGGTAGTCGTTGACGTCGCCGGAGACGCGGAAGGTGATGCCCGGAGCCAAAAAAGCGCCGAAACTTTGCCCGGCGGAACCGGAGAAGTCCACCGTGACGAAGTTGTCGGGCAAGCCGCCTTCACCGAAGCGCTTGGACACCTCGTAGGAAAGCATGGCGCCAACGGCGCGGTCGGTGTTCTTGATCGGCAGCTCAATGGCCGCGGGAACCTTCTTATCAAGAGCCTTTAGACACTTGTCGATTAGCGTGCGGTCCAGCACATCGTCTATCTTATGCATCTGGGACTGGACGCAATGCAACGGCTCCTTGCCCGAATCAACCTTGTACAGGAGTCGGGAAAGGTCGACTGTCTTGGCCTTGGAGTGTTCGCTCTTGGCCTGGACCAAAAGGTCGGAACGCCCGATGAGGTCATCGAAATTCTTGAAACCGAGTTGAGCCATGTATTCACGGGTTTCCTCCGCAAGGAAGCGAAAGAAGGTAACCAGGTGCTCACTCTTGCCGGTGAACTTCTTGCGGAGTTCGGGATCCTGGGTCGCCACGCCCATGGGACAGGTGTTTTCGTGACACTTGCGCATCATGACGCAGCCCATGACGATCAGCGTTGAAGTGCCGAAGCCGAATTCCTCGGCGCCCAGCATTCCGGCGATGACGATGTCGCGCCCGCTTTTGATCTGACCGTCGGTCTGGAGGCGCACGCGGCCGCGCAAGCCGTTGAGCACCAGGGTTTGGTGCGTTTCGGCAAGGCCGATTTCCCACGGAAGGCCCGCGTGCCGAATGGAGCTTTGCGGGCTCGCTCCGGTACCTCCGTCGTAGCCGGAAATCAGAATGTTATCGGCGTGCGCCTTGGCAACGCCCGCGGCGATGGTTCCTACGCCGGTTTCGGAAACGAGCTTCACACTGATCCGCGCGGTCGGGTTGGCGTTCTTCAGATCGAAGATAAGCTCAGCCAGATCTTCAATGGAGTAGATGTCGTGGTGAGGCGGCGGGCTGATGAGCGTGACGCCGGCAGTGGAGTTCCGCGTCCTGGCGATGAGCGCGTCGACCTTGTGACCGGGTAACTGGCCGCCTTCACCGGGCTTTGCGCCCTGGGCGATCTTGATCTGGAGCTCAATGGCATTCGCCAAGTAGTTGCTGGTTACGCCGAAGCGGCCGGAAGCGACCTGCTTGATCGCGCTTCGCGCCCAGGTACCGTCGGGACGAACGGCGAAACGTTCAGGGTCCTCGCCGCCTTCGCCCGAGTTGGAACGGCCTTTGATCGAGTTCATCGCAATAGCGACAGCCTCATGGGCTTCCTTGGATATGGACCCGAAGGACATGGCACCCGTTGTGAATCGCTTCATGATCTCTTCGATCGATTCGACTTCATCGAGCGGTATCGGGCCTTTCGGCGCGCCTTTCACCGTCCCCGCGGCCGCGAAATCAATGAGACCGCGAATAACGTGGGGTTTTTTGTTGAGCGCGTCGGACGCCGCCGTGAACTCCTTGAACTTCTTGTAGTCACCCTCCCTGGTAGCCCACTGAAGAAGATGTATGGTTTCCGGATTCCAGGCGTGCTTTTCACCAAACTTCCGCCAACGGTATTGACCGTCGCTGGGAAGCAGACTGCCGGAAGAGGAGCGGGCTTGGCGCAGGCGCACGACCAACTCGGCTTCAAGCTCACGGAAACCGACGCCGCCGATGCGGCTGGCCGTGCCATTGAAGCACTTGTCGATCACCGCGTCTCCAAGACCGATCGCCTCAAAAATCTGCGCGCCGCGGTAGGAACGGAGCGTTGAGGTTCCCATCTTGGAGATGATCTTCAGAATGGCCTTGGCACTGCCCTTAAGATAGTTCTTTTCAGCATGGGCGTAGTCACCCGTACGCGCGACATCCGGCCCCTTGCACACGTCGGCAATAACCGCCAATGCGCCGTAGGGAACGATGAGATCGGCGCCGTAGCCGAACAGAAGCGCGAAGTGCATAACCTCTCGCGGTTCCGCCGATTCAACGACGAGTGAGGCCAGCATGCGGCGACCGGAACGGATAAGACCGTGGTGAACGGCGCCGACCGCCATGAGCGAGGGGATAGCGCAGCGGCTCGCGTCGACATCGAGAGCTGATTTATCGGAAAGCACAAGAATGGTGGCGCCGGAATCGACGGCCTTTTCCGCATCTGCGACCAAACGATCAAGGGCGGTTTCCAGAGCCGATTTGTCACCGCTTGCCGCGGCGCCATGACTAGGAACGTAGAAAGTGGCGTCCAAGGTTTCCACCCGGAAAGCGGCGTCACCCCAGTGCCGGATTTGCGCGAGTTCGACAGGCGTAAGAATGGGGTTGAGGACCTTGAGACTTCGGCAATGCTCTTCGCTTTCGGAAAGGAGATTCTCGTGGCGACCAATATAGCTGGTCAGCGTCATAACGAGTTCTTCGCGGATAGAGTCGATAGGCGGATTGGTAACCTGCGCGAATACTTGTTTGAAATAATTGTAGAGACGCTGGCTCTTATCGGAGAATACAGCCACGGGGGTGTCGGTACCCATGGAGCTGGTCGGCTCCTGACCGGACTCCGCCATACTGAGAAGAAGCGTATCCCTATCCTCTCGGGTGTAACCGAACGAACGTTCCATGAATAGGACTTCGTCGTCCAAGGGTAGTTTGGGTTCAAGTTCGGCGGGTACCGGGGGAAGCATCTCCAAAGTCGTCACGTTCTTCTTAACCCAGTCAACGTAGGGTCGGCGCCTACAGACGGCGCTTTTGACCTCGGCGTCGGGGATGATGCGGCCTTCTTCCATATCCACCAAAAGAAGCTTTCCGGGGAGGAGACGGCCCTTATAAGCGACTTCGTCGGCCTTGAAGTCCTGGACACCGGTTTCGGAGGCCATGACGACGAGGTCATTCTTGGTAACTGTGTAACGGGAGGGGCGCAAGCCGTTGCGGTCAAGCGTTCCGCCGACGAAGCGACCGTCGCAGAAAACCATGGAAGCTGGTCCGTCCCAGGGCTCCATAAAAGTGGCGTGGTATTCGTAAAAACTCTTGAGATCCTGAGGAATCGGATTTTTATCGTTCCAGGATTCGGGAATCAGCATCATGAGCGCGTGCGGAAGGCTTCTTCCGCTCATTACCAGAAGCTCCAACGCGTTATCGAAGCTGGCGGAGTCGCTCTTCCCCGGCTCAATTATCGGGAGGATGTCTTTCAATTCATCGCCGAACTCGGGCGATGAAAAAAGCGCCTCGCGGGCGGTCATCCAGAAGCGATTGCCTTTTATGGTATTGATCTCGCCGTTGTGCGCGACCATACGAAAGGGTTGGGCGAGCGACCAGGAGGGGAACGTGTTCGTACTGAAACGGGAATGCACCAGAGCGACGGATGTCTGTATACGTGGGTCGGAAAGCTCCGTAAAATATGAACGGAGCTGACTGGACATCAACATGCCCTTGTAGACGATAGTACGGGAGGAAAACGAGGGGAAGTGAAAATCACCCTTTCCGGCAAAAGCGCCTTCCCGGATGGCTTTCTCAAGCCGTTTTCTAAAGATGAACAGTCGCTTTTCAATCGCGCTCACGAGCGTGTCATCTACGACTGCGGCTGCGACTTTGGGAGCTTTCGCGCCTTTGACCGCGAGAAAGACCTGCTTGACGGCGGGTTCGGCTTTCCGAGCAATCGCGCCGATCACCGACGGATCGGTGGGAACATCGCGCCAGGCGACGACGGTCAAGCCGGACGCGGCGGCAATTTTTTCCAGTTCAGTCTGAATCGCTTCACCCGAGCCGCCTGAAGCTTTTGACGGAAGAAAAACGAGTCCGGTGCCGTATTCTCCCGCTTTGGGCAGCTTCGGCTCCAATTCGGCATAGAAGGAATGAGGGATCTGAAGCAGAACGCCGGCGCCGTCGCCGGTTTTGTTATCGGCGCTTTCGGCGCCGCGGTGCTCCATACGTTCGAGGACTTCAAGTCCGCGGTTCAGGATATCGTGAGACTTCCTGCCTTTAATATCTGCGACGAAACCGATTCCGCAGGAATCATGTTCGTCTTGGGGGCGGTATAGCCCAGGCAGGGAAACGCCTTGGTCTTCACGTTGATGGTCGCCCATTACTGCTCCTTGAAACGGATTTGCGGGGATATCCCTAAAAAAACAAACGAGTTTTTCGGGAATTCCTTGAATCAGCTACCTTATACACAATATGCAGCGTTTATGCAATATAACCGCATTATCTCCAAAATGATTGCATATATATACCGTATTTTTTTAAAGATTTGTATAAAAAAAGGGCGATTCAATGATGACGACGTAGACCGCGGTTCACTATGTCGGCGTTCGGGCGCGGGACTAGATTTTGTACTAGAATTGATTGGAGACGGAAGATTGTAGTCTCCGCCCAAGGAGGTTCAAAATGACGAAGCATCTGTACCTATCGCTCATCCCTGAAGCGCTGATCGCCTCACAATTGGAGCCGGAAGAATTCGGCGCCTATTACGCTGTTGGTTTCGAGAAAAAAACACAAGGACAAGCCGCATTCTTCGATCTTGATCCGACGTTCCGAGATCCTTTTTTTTCCATCGACGCCGCGCTTTTGCGCTGTGTTCCCCATTCAGATGGAAAGCCTAAGCGCTCCGTATACATTTCGGTATACCGGGTTGTCGAACACGTCCCCCTTTCGGCGATTCAACGTTTATACCTAACGACAAAGGACGGACGAACTCTAGGAGTCGACCGCGCGGCGAGCATCGCCCCGGACGAAAGCGGCCTGCATTTGTACCAGGAAATCGCGCCGCTTAGTCCGCTTGTCGCAAGTACGCTTGGCCCGATATCTTTCCATCAATTTCTGACTAAAAAGGACGGCCCATTATCGGTTCCATGTCTCTCCTGGACGGAACTTCGCCTCGGAGAGCTCGCGTCGAACCCCGAACTCGGCGCGATTCGGGACCTGCCGTACGAAAACATCGACCATCTGCGAAGCTGCCTTGCGCAATTGAAAACGAAAACGGTCACGACAAAGCTTGTTGAGCGGCTGCATACAAAGGGTTTTAGTTATCGCACGCTGAAAACCGGGTTGTACTACGGTACTCGCGAAGGCCTCGCGCTTTTCCAGATGCCGCAAACCGAAACGCTCCAGGAAAAGCACTATCAATGGTGGCGCTCGGCGAATCTTTAAAACTCGTTATTTTTTTTTCGCCTTGACGATTGTTGATTCTTGAGAGACTCTATGGCGCTTGTTTTTAACACAAGCGCTAGGGGGTTTCCATATTATGGCCAACGATTCATGGCTTTTTATTGGCATCGGAGCGGGCTTGGCGTCCATCGCCGCCTCGCTCATGTATTATTTTTGGGTTGCGAAGCAGGACGCGGGAAGCGATAAGGCGAAGCAAATCGCCCTATGGATCAAGGAAGGCGCATCGACCTATCTAGGGATGCTCTACAAAACCTTGATCATCGTCGCGCTCGTGGTAGGCGTGGTTATAGCCGTCGTATTCTCCGGGGACGCGCAGCGGCCTATGCACGGCGTTTACACGGCGGTCGCGTTCGGGTTCGGCGCGCTTTGTTCCGCGCTCGCCGGTTATATGGGTATGTCCATAGCCGTTCAGGCCAACGTCCGCACCGCCACCGCGTGCAACAAAAGCCTCAGCGCTGGTTTCAACGTCGCGTTCAAGGCGGGGGCCGTCATGGGCCTGGCGATGGTCGGCATCGCGGTCCTCGGCATGTGCAGTATCTATCTGATCACCCACGACGTTGAAATCGTGCTCGGTTTCAGCTTCGGCGCATCGTCTTTAGCCTTGCTGGCAAAGGCCGGCGGCGGCATTTATACGAAAACCGCGGATATCGCCGCGGACCTTGTCGGAAAAGTCGAAGTCGGCATCCCCGAGGACGATCCGCGCAATCCGGCCGTTATCGCGGACAACGTCGGGGACAATGTCGGAGACGTCGCGGGCATGGGCGCCGATATTTTCGACTCCTACGTGGCGGCCACCGTCGCGTCGATGCTCTTGGGCGCCTCTTTCGCGGCGACTATGGGAACTCAGTACATCGTGCTGCCTCTCATCCTCTGCATTCTCGGCATCATAAGCTCCATCCTCGGCCTTCAATTGGTCAAAGTAGGAGCCGACGGGAAACCCGGCCGCGCGCTCAACAACGGCACGGTGTTTTCGTGCATCATCTTCGCGGTCCTCGCGTCGATTTTCTTCTTCGCCGTCAACTCTCTTTCCGGTTCGACAGTCTTCAGCTGGGGCGCTCTCATCGCTACGGTGGCGGGATTGGCCATCGGCGTCATCATGGGCTTCACCACCGACTATTTCACCAATGACGAGCATCGGCCCGTCCAAAGAGTCGCGGAAGTCTCGGGGTCGGGAACCGGCCTCACGATCATCACCGGCTTCAGCTACGGCCTCGTCTCGATAGCTCCCGCTATAGTCGGCATCGTAACCGCGACGCTTGCGTCCTATTTCACCGCTCAAGCGTTCGGTCTGCCCGGCATCTACGGCGTCGGTATAGCCGCCGTCGGCATGCTCTCCCTGACCGGCATCGTCGTCTCCAACGACGCGTACGGGCCAATCGTCGACAACGCGAAAGGCATAGCCGAAATGTCGGGGATGCCGCACGAGGTGGTCGATACGGCGGACGTGCTCGATTCAGCGGGCAACACGGCAAAAGCGATAACGAAGGGCTTCTCCATCAGCGCCGCCGCGCTGACCGTGCTCGCCATGTTCGCCGCGTACACCGAGGTGATCTCCAAGTATTCCGCCGGCAAGACGCTCCTCCTTGATCTCCAAGATCCCATGGTGCTTTCAGGCATCCTGCTCGGATGCATTGTTCCCGCGCTTTTTTCCGCCCTGCTCATGCTGGCGGTGACCAAGAACGCCTTCACGATGATCGGGGAGATTCACCGGCAGTTCAAAGCTGATCCCGGCATCCTGGCGGGGACATCCACGCC
>Ga0172379_10004857_pt1 | contig 19361 bp, 17 predicted proteins | sample GrowelOW334metaG_FD_119756 | JGI IMG/M metagenome (GOLD analysis project Ga0172379, IMG submission 119756) | Groundwater microbial communities from an aquifer near a municipal landfill in Southern Ontario, Canada - Groundwater well OW334 metaG | ecosystem: Environmental > Aquatic > Deep...
ACGGACAGCGCGATGGGAGCCGAGTTGGACTCTCCGGCAAGAAATTCGAAGCCAGTTGGGCTCTATCGGGCTTCCGGTCCGGCCGAGGCCCTTAAAATCAGGGCTTTTTCAGCAGCCTGCTAATAGGGATATCCTGGATCGGAATATAATATCGAGACGCGCGGCAGGGCAGTCATGATCCCGCGGCGGCGTGCTATCATAGTCGCGGCGGATATAGAGGAAAGGAAAGAATATGGGTGATTGGGGACGATTCGAACGGCAGCATCTGGAGCTTCTGTTCTGGGGCGCCTGGGCGTTGGTCTTGGGCTTCATCCTCTATCGTGTCATCGTCTGGAAGAAGACCCGTTCTCTGCGTGATCATCCCGCGCCGCGCTTCGCGACCCTTCCAGCGCAGCCCGAGCGGCCGACCTCGGCCCCTCGTCCCGACGAAGACGCCCTCCCCGTCTAGCCCGGATTCTATTTCCGCTGCCGTTGTCGCCGTGTTGAAGCCTGCCCCGGAAAAATTCAGGCATGGAAAGACTTGGGGCCGACTGAATTTTTTCGGCTAGTGGCGGTAGTGGCGCATGCCGGTGAAGACCAGGCAGAGGTGAAGCTCGTCGCAGAGCCGCACCGCCTCCGCGTCTTCCGGGCTTCCGCCCGGCTCGATGACCGCGCTCACTCCCGAGGATGCGGCTTCCCGGATATGCGCGGGCCCCAGGGGGCCGTCGGAGGCCAGCGCCAGCGGCAGGGCGGGGGACACGATCGGGTGGCGCTCCTGGCTCTTGGAAAGCGCCAGGCGCACCGCGTCCCTTCGCGCGGTCTGTCCGCCCGCGATCCCCAAAGTGACCATTCCGCGCGCGAGCACGGCCGCATGCGTCAAGGTGTGCTTGGCCACGCGCCAGGCGAACTCCAAGGCCGCGGATTCCAGATCCGTGGGCTTTCGCTTGCTCGCGATCCGGCGTTCCGGCGAGACCGTGGGATGATCCTTCTCCTGCACCAGAAGCCCGCCGGAAACAGCCTTGATGTCGATCTCCTCGGGAAATAGAAGCAGCGAGGGAACGCAGACCAGCCGCAGGTCCTTCTTCTTGCGCAGGATGTCCAGCGCCGGAGCTGAGAACTCCGGGGCCGCGATGCACTCCAGGTTCTCCGGGGCCAGGGCCTTGGCCGTTTCTTCGTCCACTGGGCGGTTGAAGGCCGCGATCGCGCCCGTGCAGCCGGCCGGGTCCGACCGGTAGGCCAGGCGCGCGGCTTCGGCCGGGCGGTCCGCAACGGCCGCGCCGGCGGGATTGGTGTGGCGCACCATGACGCAGGCAGGCTCGCGGAATTCTCCGGCCAGCTCGCAGGCCAGGTCCATCCCGAGATAGTGGTTGAAGTTGAGCGGACGTCCATGGACCACGGCCGCGGCATTGAGTCCCCAGGGCCGGGCTCCGCTCAAGCGGTAGAGGGCCGCGCGCTGGTGCGGGTTCTCGCCGTAGGGCAGGTCCACGGCCTTCTTGAGTCCCATGACCAGTTCCTCGGGCAGATGCTCGAAGCCGGAACCCAGGTACTGCGCGACCGTGGAATCATAGTAAGCGACATAATGGAAAGCCTTGGAGCCCAACGCCTGGCGGCGCTCCTTGCTCACGCTCCCTTGACGCAGGGCTTCCAGGATCGCGGGATAGTCCTTGGGGTCGCACAGCGCCAGCACGCGGGGATAGTTCCTGGCGGCCGCGCGCAGGAGCGCGGAGCCGGCGACGTCGAGGAAGTCCAGCACGTCCGCGCCCGAGGGATTTCCGCTTAAGACCTCGGAGAGGGGATAAAGGTTCGCTGCCACCAGGTCGATGGAGGGGATATCTTCCCGCTCCAAGTCCTTGGCGTGCCGCGCGTCCGTGAGGTCCGCGAGGATGCCCGCGAAGAGCTTGGGCTGCAGGAGCCGCACGCGCCCGGCCAGGAGCTCCGTGGAGGTTCCCGCGGCCGCGCCCGTGAGTTCCGAGACGTCCCGGAAGGAGAGTTCCGCCTGGCGGAGCACCTGAGCCGTGCTCCCGGAACTCAGGATATCCCAGCCGAGTTCCGAGAGCCCGATGGCGAATTCCACGATCCCGGTCTTATCCGAAACGCTCAGAAGGGCGGTCTTTTTCGCGCTCATGGCCTAGGGTTCCCGATGAGTTCCAGGAAGGCGGCCTCGTCGAGGATGTTCACGCCGAACTGCGCGGCCTTCCTGGCCTTGGAGCCCGGCTCCTTGCCCACGACCACGAAGGAGGTCTTCTTGGATACCGAGGAGGAGGTCTTGGCTCCGAGCGAACGCACCTTCTGCTCGGCCTGCTCGCGCGGCATGGACTCCAACTCTCCGGTGAAAACGAAGCTCTTTCCCGAGAGCGGCGTTTCTTCGCGCGGAGCCGTCTCGGGCTCGTCGGTGCGCACCCCCGCGGCCTTGAGCCGCGCCAGAAGCCGGAGCACGCTCTCCTGCCGGAAGAAGCCGGCCACGCTCTCGGCTACCACGGGTCCCACGTCCCGGACCGCGCCCAAGTCTTCGGCTTTCGCGGCCATGAGCGCATCCAAGGTCTTGAAATGCGCGGCCAGGTCCTGGGCGGTCTTCTCTCCGACTTGGCGGATGCCGAGGCTGAAGAGCAGGCGGGAAAGAGGGCGGGTCTTGGCTTCCTGGATCTGGGCGAGCAGATTCTCGGCGCGCTTGTCCTTGAAGAGTTCAAGGGTCAGCAGGACTTCCTTGCTCAGGTTCAGGAGGTCCGCGAAATCGAGCACGAGCTTCCTGTCCACGAGCTGTTCCACGACCTGTTCCCCGCAGCCTTGGATGTCGAGCCCGTCGCGCGAGACGAAATGGAGCAGGCCGCGCTTGAGCTGGGCCGGGCAGGAGGGGTTGATGCAGCGCCACGCCGTGAACTCCTCTTCCTTGACGACCGCGCCCGCGCAGACCGGGCAGGACGCAGGCGGGCAGAGCGGAGTTTCTTTGCCCGTGCGCTTCTCGCGCACGACTTGGACCACCTTGGGGATGACCTCTCCTGCGCGCTCGATGGTCACGGTGTCGCCCACGCGCACGTCCAGGCGGGCCACCTCTTCGAAATTGTGGAGCGTGGCCGAGGAGATCGTGACCCCGGCCAGGAAAACGGGTTCCAAGCCGGCTACGGGGGTGATCACGCCCGCGCGGCTCACGGAGAAGGTCACGGAGCGCAGAACGGTCGTGGCCTGACGGCCCGGATATTTGAAGGCAACCGCCCAGCGCGGGCTCTTGGCCGTCGATCCCAGGACGGCCTGTTCCGCTCGCGCATCGACTTTGACGACCAAGCCGTCGACCTCGTAGTCCAAGGAGAACTGCCGCTCCTTGAACTCCTCGTAGAACGAGAGGACTTCGTCGATGTCTCGGCAGCGCTTGAGCACCTCCGTGACCGGGAAGCCGCAAGCGCGGCAGAACTCGAGCCAGGCCGAATGGGTCGCCGGAGGCTCCATGCCTTCGACGCGGCCGAAGGAGTGCGCGAAGAAGCGCAGGCCGCGGGAAGCCGTGACCTTGGGGTCTTTCTGGCGCAGGGAGCCGGAGGCGCAGTTGCGCGGATTGACGAAGGGCGCTTCTCCCGCGTCCTGGAGGTCTTTGTTGATGCGTTCGAACTCTTTCTTGGGGAGATAGACCTCACCGCGCACCTCCAGCGCCGCGGGCGGGTTGTCCATCGCGAGCCGAAGGGGCACGGCGCGCAGGGTCCGCACATTGGCCGTGACGTCCTCTCCGGTTTCTCCGGTGCCGCGCGTGGCGGCAAGGGCGAGCAGGCCGTTCTCATAGACCAGGCTGCAGGAGAGCCCGTCGATCTTCCCTTCCACCATATAAGAGGAAGGCGCCCGGCCCAGGGCTTTGCGCACGCGCTCATCGAAGGCGCGGATGTCCGCGGCGTCGTAGGAGTTGTCCAGAGAGAGCATGGGCAGGCGATGCCGCACGGCCGCGAATGTCGAGGATGCGGCGCCGCCCACGCGCTGGGTGGGGGAATCCGGGGTTATGAGTTCGGGATGCTCGGCCTCCAGGGCCTTGAGCTTTTCCAAGAGCCTGTCGAACTCCTCGTCCGAGATGACGGGCCTTTCGAGCACATAGTAAAAGCGCTCATGCTCGCGGAGTTCCCATCGCAGGGCCTCGATCTCCTTCTGCGCGTCTTGAGGCGGGCGTGTCACACGGTGAATCTACAAAATCCTAGTGGTGTCGTCACCCCGGGCTTGACCCGGGGCCCAGGGATTGCCTGCCCCCGGCCTCCGCCGGGGTGACGGAGCGGCGGTTGAATGCTTTCTCTAGGATGAAGCCGGTCAGGAAGCCCATGCAATGAGCGAGGTGATTGGTCCCGTCAAAGGATGCCAGTCCCAGCAGCTGCATGAACGCGACGGGGAACTCATTGAACAGGATCGGCGCCGCGGACAGGATGATGAAGATGGCGCGGACCGTGCGAAGGACGTCGGCGTCCATCCAATCCGACAAATCACCCTGGTGCTCCTGGACTTTCTGAAAGCTGGGCCTGAGCGATGCTCCGTACAATCCGTAGATCGCCGCGCTGGCGCCCAGGGTCTGCCAGCACGCGATGCCGAAGAGCGCCGGCAGAAGCGTGTAGGCGACGTGCGCGATGAAGCCGCTGAACAGGTAGATCGTGAGCGCGCGTTTGCCTCCGAATGCTTTTTCCGCGGCGGGTCCGACCAGCAGCAGGTTGAGCATGTTTCCCGCCAGATGGCCGATGTTCGTATGCAGGAACATGGCGGACAGGAGGGGAAAAGCCGCGGCGAGGATGTCGAGCCCGCTGCTTTGCGCCAGCGCGGACAGGAGTTTGGCCGGGGTCAGCGCCCAATGGCCCTCAAACGTCGCGCGCGGCAGTCCGACGGGGAATGCATAGGCCTCGACGCAGAATATCAGGACGTTGAGGAGGATGAGGCCCGCGGTTACGGGGGCTTTGGAGATCAGGCGCCTGAGAAGTCCCGTTGCAAGAGGTCCGGGCTTGGGCTTGTTCGCGGCGGAGTCCGCTTCGATTTGTCGGATGCTTGCGTCGGCGAAGCGGTTCGCGGTCTCATCTTGCGGGCTCGTCGCGGACAGGGGAGAGTGCTTTTTCGTCGCGTTTTGGAAGGTCGCCGCGGCAAAGGGGTCTTCTTGCGCGGCCTTGCGCTCAAGGATGCGGTCCATGAGGCTTTGTCCGGAGCTTCCGATCGTTTCCGGAGAGCTGTCCTTATCCTGCCCGGACGTGAAATCCGCGAGCGCGGCGCTGATCCGCGAGAACTGTGTTTTGAGCCGGACTGCGGGAGCTGTTTTTTGAGGGTTCTTTCCAGTGTTTGCTTGAGAAAGCGCCGGTTCGTGGCGGCCCGGAGTCCGTTCCAGTACGGTCACGGTCGGGAAAGTATCGGACAAGACGGTCTTGGGCGTTTGCTCAGGCAGTTCCAGCGCGCGGTTGCCCGCCGAGCGCGGCAGCTGGAGCATTGCCGGGAGTTGTAGAGGCTGGATCAGCGAGAGATTTTTCGCATCCGGGATCGCCGATGGGAGCAGTGAAGTCCCGGCCGCGCCGATGTTCAGACTGCCGATGTTTGAAATGACGACGGCTTCAGGTGCGGCCGCTGTTTGCGCGGCCTGGAACTCCGCCCGGGCCGGGATCGGGACGAGCGCCCAGAGCTGGACGAGGCAAAGCAGAACGGAGAAGCCGCGCTTCACAACGTGAATATAGCGTGAAAGCATTCAGGCCGCGCGGGTTCTAAGTCCTAGCTCGGCCGTGTCATTTAGAGCATAGGATTCAGGTCTTAAGTCCTAGTGCTGCGACCGACACATAACCGGTGTTTTTGTCGCGCGATTTTCGGAGCGAGCCGAGGCGTTGCTCCGCACTCACAGTGCTCACGCACTGCTCGCTCGTCGAGTCTTGTGCTCTCCGCAATCACGCGCCTTCAAAACACCGGTTATGTGTCGGTCGCGGCACTAGCGGTATGCTATGCTTTCTGCACGGCCGGTATGCGTTGAGAGGCCGCGGATTCGATAAGGCAGTCCATAACTTATGCGGGCATCGATAGCCGATCATCTTGGATGCATGCGCGTGGGGGAATCCCTTCTCCTGGCCGGAATCCCTTTGCTGGGCGCTCTCTCCTTGGGACTGCCCCATTCAGGAACAGGTTTTCTGCGCATCGGAGTCCTTCTGGCCGGCTTCGTGCTCCTTCTGGGCCATGTCTACGCATTCAACGACCTTTGCGGTTGGGAGCATGACCGCCTCAATGAAGCGCGCAGCGATTCCTGCGCGCGCACGCTGGGGCCGCGCCGAGTGGGGGAATTGTCTTGGAGCCTCCTGGCGGCCGCGGCCCTGCTTGCGTATGCCTCCGGTCCGCGCGTGCTCGCCATGGCCGCGTTCGTGGCAGGGCTCTCTTTTCTTTACAGCCACGAGAAGATCTTTCTCAAGGCGGTCCCTTTCGCGTCCTCTCTGGTCCATTTCTCGGCCGGGACGGCCTACTATCTCTTCGGGCGGCTCATGAAGAGCCCTTTGGACGCGGCCGGGCTCTTGATCGGCGTCTATTTCGGGCTCTTGTACGCGGCCGGACATCTCAATCACGAAGCGCTCGACCATGAGGCGGACCTGCGCGCGGGCCTGCGCACGCATGCCGTGCTCTTCGGGCCTGAGCGGGTCCTCTTGGCCGCGCTCGTGCTGATCGCGCTTTCGAGCCTGTATCTCCTCTCTCTGTGCCGCGGCGGCTGGGCGCCGCGCCCCATGCTTTCCGTGGCCGCGGCCGCGGTCTTGGCCTACATCGGCCTTTTCCTGTCTCTTCGCAAGGGCGGGCTGGTTCCCGCGCGTCTGCGGGATTTCCGCTTCGCCTACCGCTCGCTCTACGCGGTCGTGGGCGCGTCCTGGATGCTCTTCTTGTGCCGGATGCAGCCATGAACCGCGTGCCGGGCCGCGTCCGTTTCGGACGGGAAGCCGCGCGCTGGGCCTTGACCGCGCTCGCGCTCGCGGCCGTCGCTCCCTTATCCCGACCGCTCTTCTCCCAGCCCTTCTTCACCGACGACCATGCCATCCGCTTCTTCATCGCGGTGATGAACTTCGAAGGGTTCGCGTATACGCCTTTCTCCAATGCGGGCTATTTCATCGGGCACTCGATGTATTTTAGTTCCACGGGGCTATGGTTCCTGCTCTTCAAGGTCCTTCGCTGCGTGCCTCCGCATGTCCTCTACAACGGCTTCCATCTGGCGTGGCTGCTCGCGGCGCCTCTGCTCTGCCGGGTCCTGGCCGTGCTCTTCCTCGACGATAGGGAAGAACAGGAGACCTTCATCGATTGGCTGCTGCCCTTCATCCTGGTCTCGGACATGATCTTCATCTACGCGGGCTCCTTCCACTGGGCCGTCGCGACCTACGGGGTGTGCGTGTTCTTCGCGCTCTGCGAGCGCCCGAACATCGGGCTGCTTGGGACGCTCGGGCTTTCCCTGCTTAGCGGGCTCGTTTTCTTCATTAATCCTCTCTCCATCGTGCCGATGGCCGTGTTCGTGCTGGTGCAGGGCTGCGTTGCCCGGCGCATGCCTTGGAAAGCCTTGGCCGCTCTCGCCGCGGGACTTGCGGGCAATATCCCCGCCATGCTCAAGACCGTTCCCGTGCTCCAGGGGACTTCCAACTGCCTTTTAGACGACGCCTACATCGCGGGACCGCTTCTGCGCAGGATGCTTCTGCTGCGCTTCCATCCCGCGGGAAACTTCTTCCTGGGCGGGATGATTCCCGCGGCCGGAATGCTCCTGGCCGCTTTTGCCCGCAGCGTGCGCGCGCGCGCCTGCCGGCCGGGAGTCTGCGGCTATTCGATCCTGGCCTTGATCGCCTACGTGCTCTTCTGCCTGGGTCCGGGCGGAAACTTCGGCGTCAACCAGACGCCGCTGCGCATGGTCTTCGTGATTTATCCTCTCTTCCTCCTCATGCTCATCCGCTGCGGTTCCGGCTTGCTCCGGCGCTGGGTCTTCCTGCCCGGGCTCTTTTTCGCGGCAGCCTTCTCGCTCCAACTCCTGCTCAAGGGCCCGCTTCTCCCCGCGGGACTGCCGCCCGACTTCGTGCGCCTGCAGGACTGGATCGCCGCGCGGACCGACGGCTCCGGCCGCATCCTCCTGGAGGAGGCTTCCCACTGCTTCGATTCCGAAGGCCTGCTCGTGCATCCGCTCTACGGCTCGCATATTCTTCCGCTCCTGATGCTTCCGGGGGACCGGCAGTATGTCTCCGGCGTGGTTCCCTGGGTGCGGCGCGCTCTCTATTCGCGCTTCTGGCTGATGGACGGCCGGCTCATGGACCGTCCTATCGAGGGCTATCCTCTCGCCGAATTGCGCCGATTGTTCAAGGACTACAACGTGCGCTGGATCGTCTGCTGGACGCCTGAGAGCGAGCGCTATTTCAGCGGCCGGCCGGCTTATCTTGAGCGGGGCCCGAGCTTCGGCTTGTTTAAGACCTTCACGGTGCGTGAGAAATATTCATTTTTGGAGGGAGCCGACGGAGAGGTCCGCTTCTCCAAGGATTCGGCGCAGGTCCATCTTCGCGGACGGTCCCGGAGCGCGGTGCTCAAGCTCCATTATCTCAAGTCCATGCGCACCCAGCCGCCCTTGGCCGTGTCTCGCGCCGCGAGCGAGGACCCCGCGGGAATGGTGCGCATCGAATATCCGGCGCAGGACTTCACTCTCTACTGGGAATGAGCTCATTTCCCATTTCCCGGGCGTTTTTGCGCCGGCTGTTCCTGCGCGGACGCAAGGGATTGCTCGGGCCGAGGCCGTCCTTGCAGGGCGCTCTGCGGGCGGCGCAGGCGGCTTGGAAGTCGCGGCGCGCGGATGCGCCGCTCATCGCCACGCTCGCGGTCACCGCGCGCTGTCCCTTGCGCTGCGGCCATTGTTCCGAGGGCGGCGGGCAGGAGGAGATGCCCGCTCTGATGATCGAGCGCGCCGTCGATGAGCTCGGGAGCCTGGGCTGTCCTGTCGTGGCGCTCACGGGAGGGGAGCCGCTTTGCCGCGCGGACCTGCCCGCGCTTTTGTCCCGCATCCCGCCGTGGACCACGGCCATGGTCTACACTTCCGGCGTGGGCCTGACAACGCAGACTGCCGCCGCTTTTTCGCGAATGCCCAATCTCCTGGTCTGCCTCAGCTTGGATCACGAAGACCCCTCGGAGCATGACCGCCGCAGGGGATTCCCCGGAGCCCACGCCGCGGTGATGCGCGCGCTGGGGCTTCTGCGCGACGGACGCTGCGGGCTCCATGTTTCCTCGCTCATCACGCGCGATCGCCTCGACGAGACGGCTCTTTCGGCTTTCGCGCGGGGCCTGCGCGAGAAAGGCGTTTCCTGCGTGCAGTTCTTCGAGCCCAGGCCCGCGGGCCGGCTGGCGCGGGATGCGCGGAGCGGACTGCGTCCTGAGGAAGGACTCCGGCTGGGGGCGCTGGCGCGGGAGATGAACAAGGATCCGCGTTCTCCCTGGGTCGTGGCGTATCCGGCCTTGGAGCGGCCCGGGATGCTGGGCTGCTGCGGGGGGTATTCCCGCCTGCACGTGGATGCCTCGGGCTGCGTGCGGCCTTGCGATTTCGCGCCGCTCAGCTTCGGCTCTCTGGGCGAGGAATCCTTGTCCGCGCTATGGAAGCGCATGCGGGCTTTCTTCACCGCGCCCGGGAGCCGGTGCATGGTCCAGGGCAATCCGGGACTTTTCGCGCGCGAGAGAAGCTCCCGCAATCTGGACTTCTCTTCGCTCCTTGATCCTCGATCATTGCGCAGCCCTGTTCCCGGCGCATGGCGGCGCTGCGGCGAGCAGGGCTATCGCCGCTTGGCGGCCGGCCTGAGCTTGGCTGCGGCCGCGGACTTTGACTCGTGAGGGGCTTTGATATCCGGCGGCCGGCAGTCCGCGGCGAAGGCCGATCGGCAGCCTTTCGCCGAGGGAGGCTTTGGGCCTATGCGGCATGGCGCTGGCTCAAGGTCCTCTGCGGGGACCGCTCGCCCATGGTCGCGTCCTTGAAGGTGACCTCCCGCTGCGACCTGCGCTGCCGGCATTGCCCGTGGACCGCGGAATCTTCGCCGGACCTGTCTCTTGAGGAGTGGAAGACCCGCATCCAGGCCTTGGCCCGCCAAGGAGTGCTCCAGCTGATCTTGGAGGGAGGGGAGCCCACGCTGAGGCCGGACCTGGCTCAAATGATCGAGTTCGGCCGGGCCGAGGGACTGCTGGTCACGGTCGCGACCAACGCAGGCAGGCCGCTCACAGGGCTCAGGCCGGATCGCTTCCTTGTCTCCATCGACGGGCTGGAAGAAGTCCATGACCGGCTTCGCGGGAAAGGCGCTTTCGGGCGCATGTCCGGGAATATCTCCGGCATGCAGGCGCCCGTCGTCGCCTTGGTCTCCCTGTGCCGCGAGAACCGCTCGCAGCTCCGCGCGATCCTGGAAGCCTTTCATGGCCGGGTCCAAGGTTTTTGGTTCAGCTTCACCTATGATTATCCGGGCCGTGAGCCCTTGGCTCTGGACAGCGAAGAGCGCCGCCGAGCCGCGCTGGAACTCCTGGAGCTTTCCGCTCATCATCCCATCCTCAACACGCGTTCGTTCCTTCGGGGAGTCGGGACACGGCGGGGATGCCGGCCCTGGCTCATGACGACCGTGTCTTCGGACGGCTCGCAAAAGGACGGCTGCCTGGTGTCCGCGGCCGGCGGGCAGGAGCCTGACTGCGCGCGCTGCGATCTCCCCTGCCAGCGCGAGCTCTCGGACTTTGCCGATCCCCTGTTCCTGGCGGACTCCCTGCGCGCTGCGCTTCGAAAGTCCTGGCTCATTCCGGCGAAACCGGGATACAAAAACTAGTCGTTTTCCTTCGCTTTCGCGCGGCGGGGCTTCTTGGCCGGGGCTTCCGGCGCGGATGCAGGCGTGGGCGCGGCTTCAGGAGCCTCCGGGCGCGCGTTCTTGATCTTGTCCAGGATGCCGTTGAGGAAGCGTCCGGAATCCTCGCCTGAGAAGTTCTTGCCGATCTCCAAGGCCTCGTCGATGACCACGTTCACCGGAGTGTCGAGCGTATGGAGAAGCTCGTAGGAGGCCAGGCGCAGGAGGCAGCGGTCCACGCAGGCCATGCGCTCGATGGCCCAGTTGGCCGCGACTTCCTGGATGCGTGCATCGAGGTCTTTTTGGCGCAGGGCCGTGCCGACCGCCAGCGAGCGCGCGAAGGTGAAGGTATCCTCATCGGCCGGGACTCCGATGCGGACGATGTCGAAGGCCTCGTCGGCGGGGATGGTCGAGACGTCGGAGAGGTAGAGCGCCTGCAGCGCCAGTTCGCGGCCTTGTCTGCGGCGTCCCATCAGCGTGTCCTCCCGATGCAGCCTCCGAGCTTGAGCTCGGCTAAGTCCAGCGCGGCCAGGGCGGATTCCTGCCCGCGGTCATTCTCGCCTTTCGTTCGGGCCACGGCCTGCTTCCAGGTGCGCGGGGTGATGACTCCCAGCACGCAGGGCACGCGGGTCTTGAGGATGATGGATTGGAGGCTCTCGATGACCGAGCGCGCGATGTGCTCGTTCTGAGACGTCTCGCCTTTGAGCACCGCGCCCAGGCAGACGACGACGTCGTATCGGCCGCAGAGCGCCAGTTCCTGCGCGACCCAGGGGATCTCATAGGCGCCGGGCACGCTGACCCAATCGATATGGCTCTTCGGGACGCCGGCCTTCTGGAGCGTGCTCAGACAATTCGCCAGGAGTTTTTCGGTGACCTCTTCGTTGAATCGGGAGACCACGATGCCGTAGCGCGCGGACTTCGCGTTCTCGCGGCTGGACGGCGGGAAAACCTTCATAGCTCCTCCGGAAGTCCTGCGCAGGCGAGCAGATGCCCGAGCTTGCGGCGCTTGGCCGAGAGATAGCGGGCATTGTGGCGGTTGGGCGCGGTCTCGATGGGCACGCGCCGGCTCACGCGCAGCCCGTAGCCTTCGATGCCGATGATCTTGCGGGGGTTGTTGGTCAGGACCCGGAGCGTGCTCAGCCCCAGGTCCGAGAGGATCTGCGCTCCGATCCCGTATTCGCGCAGGTCCGGCGCGAAGCCCAGGGCTTCGTTGGCCTGCACCGTGTCCATGCCGCGGTCCTGCAGGGCATAGGCGCGGATCTTGTTGAGCAGTCCGATGCCTCGGCCTTCCTGCGCCAGGTAGAGGACCACGCCGCGGCCTTCATGGGAGATGCGCTTCATGGCGGCTTCCAATTGGTCGCCGCAGTCGCAGCGCAGAGAGAAGAGCACGTCGCCGGTGAAGCAGGAGGAGTGCACCCTCACCAGCACGTCCTTTTTGCCGGAGACCTCTCCCATGACCAGGGCCAGGTGCTGATGCCCGGTCAGGGCTTCCTCGTAGATGTGCAGCTGGAAATCGCCGAAGCGGGTGGGCAGGCGGGCCGAGGCGAGCCGGCGCACCAGGCGCTCGGTCTTGCGGCGGTGCGCGATGAGCGCGCGGATCGTGAGGATGCGCAGGCCGTGGCGCTTGGCGAAGCGGTTGAGATGGGGCAGCCGGGACATGGTCCCGTCCGCGTTCATGATCTCGCAGATGGCGCCCGCGGGCTTGAGTCCGGCCAGGCGCGCGAGGTCCACGGCCGCCTCGGTATGTCCGGCGCGCACGAGCACGCCGCCTTCCCGCGCATGCAGGGGGAAGACGTGTCCGGGGCGGATGAAATCCTCGGGCTTGGCCGAGGGCGAGGCCAGGAGCCGGATGCTGCGGCTGCGGTCCGCGGCCGAGATCCCGGTGCCGGTCCCGCGGCGGGCATCCACGCTCACGGTGAAGGCCGTGTCCTTCCCCGCGCCGTAGGACTGGGCCTGCCGGTCGACCATGGGGGCGATCCTCAGGCGGGAGAGCTGAGCGCCGCTCAAAGGCACGCAGATGAGCCCGCGGCCGTGCTTGGCCATGAAGTTGACCGCGGCGGGAGTCGCCTTCTCCGCGGCGATGACGAGGTCTCCCTCGTTTTCCCGGCGAGGGTCGTCGACGACGACGACCATCCGGCCCTTGCGGATGTCCGCGACCGCTCCCAGGACGTCGTCGAACGTTTCGTGCTTGGAACTCATCAAGAAACCTCGTTCATGATCCTCGATAGCGGGAGACGATGTCCACGGCGGATTCTTTCGCGGCTCGCCCGGCCGCGGGCTTGCCGAGCAGGCTGCGCAGGTCCAATGTTTTCAGGGCGTTGAGGAGGTAGCGGGCGAACATGTCCGCTTCGAGATTGACGATCCCGCCCGTTTTTTTCCGGCCCAGCGTGGTCCGATCCAAGGTCTCGGGGATGGCCACGGTCTCGAAGAAATCCCTGCCCACGCGCGTGACCGTCATGCTGGTCCCGTCGATGGCGATCGAGCCTTTGTAGGCGCAGAGCTCCCGCATGGCCGAAGGCAGCTCGAAGCGGATGCGCGTGAATCCTTGCTCCAGGTCTTCGCGCTCGAGCACCTTCGCGCGGGCGTCCACGTGCCCGCTGACCCAGTGCCCGCCGATGGAGTCTCCGGCCTTCATGGAGGGCTCGATGTTGACCGCGTCCTTGGGCTTGAGTTCGCCGAGATTGGTCAGGCTCAGGGTCTCGGGGCTCACATCGAAGTCCAGCACCCCGCCTTTCTGCCCCACCGAGGTCAGGCAGACGCCGTTGACGGCGACGCTTGCTCCACGTTTCTGCTTGGGCAGGCCCGTGTCCACGCGCAGGCGATAGCCCGTGTTCGAGACTACGCGGCCCAGCTTCAAGATGATGCCGGTGAACATGTCAGACTCCCTTCCTTCGCGCGTGTTTTGGCGTCGTCCGCGGTCCGGGTCCGGACTTCGCGGGGCCCATGCGTCCCTGGACGAGCAGGTCCGAGCCGATGCGCCGGATCGAGATGTCTCGGAGCTTCGGGGCGGATCTCAAGGGGAACCCCCGTCCTTCGAAGATGGACGGCGCGTTCTTGCCTCCGAGCACCTGGGGGGAGAGATAGAGCTGGACCTCATCGACGAGCCCGGCTTGGAGGAAAGAGGTGTGCACGCGGCTGCCGCCTTCCACGAGAAGGGAGGATATCCCGCGGCCCGCGAGCGCGCGCAGCAGGGCCTTGAGATCGAGGCCTTCCTTGGAGCTCGGCAGGCGCAGGATGGAGACATTGGGCGGCAAGGGCCGCTCTTTTTTGCAGGCGCAGGCCAGGATCGTGGGCGCGGCTTCATCGAGCACGCGGGCTTTGGCCGGCGTACGGAGCCGCGAGTCCAGGATCACGCGCACGGGGTTGCGGAGGATGCGCCGAACTCCGCGCGCGGGAGAAGAGGCGGATCCGGCATCGCAGGCCTCGGCGGTCAGGCGAGGGTCGTCGGCCAGCACGGTTTCCGCTCCCACAAGGATGGCGTCTATTTCCGCGCGCAGGGCCCGGCTGAATCCGCGCGCGGCCTCGCTCGTGATCCATTTCGAGCGGCCCCAGCCGTCGGCGGTGCGGCCGTCGAGGCTGGCCGCGGCCTTGAGGATCACATAGGGACGTCCCGTTTCCATGAAGTGGATGAAGGAGCGGTTGAGGCGCCGGGCTTCTTCTTCCAGGACTCCGTGCTCGACGATCACTCCGGCCCGGCGAAGGAACGCGAAGCCTTTCCCGGAGACCAAGGGGTTGGGGTCCTTCATGGCCGCGACCACTCGCCGGACTCCGGCCGCGATCAGGGCCTTCGCGCAAGGGGGGGTCTTGCCGTAATGGCAGCAGGGCTCGAGATTCACGTAGGCCGTGGCGCCTTGGGCGCGCTTTCCGGCCTTGCGCAGAGCCTCCTGCTCGGCGTGCGGTCCGCCGTAGCGCGCATGGAAGCCCTCGGCGATCACGCGGCCGTTTTTGACGATCACGCAGCCCACGCGGGGGTTCGGGCTGACCGCGCCCGCGCCTCGGCGCGCCAGGACGATGGCTCGATGCATGGCGCGCTGGTCGGGCGTGGCCGGTCTCATCCGGGGAACACCGCCACTTTCAGCGAGGACTGCGCGTGCATGCGCTCGAAATATTCCGGGACCTCTCGCAGGGTGATCTCTCCGGCGAAGAAGCGCGCGGCGTCGAGCCGGCCGGAGCTCAGGAGGTCCAAGGCCTGGCGGAAGTGCTTCGGGGTGTGGTGGAAGACCCCGTGCAAAGATATCTGCCCGTAGTGGAGGCGGTGGGCGTCCACCGGCACTTGCGTGCCTTGGGCGCAGCCGCCGTAGAGGCAGACGCGTCCGCCGTTTCGCGTCATGGCGATGGCGGTCTTCCAGGTGTCCGCGGTGCCCACGGCCTCGAAGGCGCAATCCGCGCCGTGCCCGCCCGCGAAATCCCGCGCGGCCTGGACCGGGTCCTCGTCGTGGATGCTGACCGTGCGGTCGGCCCCGGCGGCCAGGGTGTGCGCGAGCTTGTCTTTCCCTCGTCCCACCACCAGCACGCGCGCGCCGCGCGTCTTGAGCGCGCCGGTGAGCAGCATGGCCATGATGCCGGAGCCCAGGATCGCGATGCTCTCTGCGGAGCGCACGTTCATCACGTCCACGGCGTGCAGGGCGCAGGCCAAGGGCTCGCAGAGGGCCGCGGTCTTGAAATCCATGGAGTCCGCGATGGGATGGAGATTCCTGCGCACGATGTGCGCGGGCAGGAGATTGTATTGCGCGTAGGCGCCGTTGTGCAGGCGCAGGTCCTCGCAGAGCTGGGGCTGGCCCTTGGCGCAGAAGAAGCAGCCCTCGCAGGGCGCGGAATTGGCGGCTACCACGCGCATGCCGGGACGGAAATCGCTCACTCCCAGGCCCACGTCCGCCACGGTGCCGGAGAACTCGTGCCCGAAGGGCGCCGGCGAGGGTCCCAGGAGCACGCGGTGTCCCTGGCGGTAGGCCTTGAAGTCCGTGCCGCAGGTGAGCGCCGCGCCCACCTTGAGCAGGACCTCTCCGGGGCCGGGTTTGGGGATGGGGACTTCCTGCAGGCGGATGTCCTTGGGCCCGTGGAAGATGACCGCCTGCATAGAACTCATCCAAAAGCCTCGTCCCTGCTGCAATCGCAGCTTTCAGGCTGCGTCTGCGTCGCTCCTCGCTCAAATAGCTCTGCTATTCGTCGCTCGTCGGCTCCTTGCCTCGCCTTGAAATCTGCGATTTCGTTACGGGACGGGGCTTCTGGAGGAGTTCTCATCGGACCTCCTGCGGCAGGAGGATGGCTTTGATGAGCTTGCGGCCGCGGAAGAGCCGGAGGGCTTCATCAAAACGCGAGAGGGGAAATCTCCGGCCCGTGAAGGGGCGCGCGTCTATCTCGCCGCAGGACAATAGGTAGAGGGCCTGGCGCAGGTCCTTGGGTTCCGCGGAGTAGCCGGTCAGAAGGGTTAGCTCTCGGTGATAGATCTTGTTGAGGTCGAGAGAGCCGTGCGGCGAGGAGAGGGAGAAGCTCGCGAAGATGTTGACGGTCCCGCCGTCGCGCAGCCAGGAGAAGCAGTCTCCGACCAGGGAGGAAGGGCCCGCGGTGAAGAGCACCGCGTCCGCGCCCCGTCCGTCGCTGAGCTTCTGCACGGCCTTGCGCGCGGCCTCGCCCCAGCCCGGATAGGCGCGCCGAAGGCCGAGCCTGCGGGCCAGTCGGATGCGGGCAGGGTCGAGTTCGAGTCCCACGACGTTCGCGCCCGCGCGCTCGAGCAAGAGGCGCATGATGAGGCCGATAAATCCCAGTCCCACGACCACGACCGTATCGCCTTTCCTCGGCTTGAGCCTGCGCATGTCGCGCAGGCAGCAGGCGATAGGTTCTACCAGAGACGCGGCCTCGCAGCTGACCCCGTCGGGGAGCCGGAACATCGTGTGCCGGACGTGGCGCTCGGAGACGCGCACGAACTGCGCGAAGCCGCCGGGGTCGAGGTTGGTCCGCTTGAACTCCCGGCACATGGAGGGGCTGCCGCGCAGGCAGTAGTGGCACTTGAAGCAGGGGACGTGGTGGGCGACGACCACGCGCTGGCCGATGCGGAAGCCGCGTACGCCGCGTCCCAGGGCCGTGATGCGTCCGGCGACTTCATGGCCCAAGGGGCCGGGCTTGGAATGGCCGCCGGGCATGAGCTTGAGCAGGTCCGAGCCGCACAGGCCGCAGACCTCGGGCGCCACGAGCGCCTCGCCGTCTCCGATCACGGGGACCGGGACCTCGCTGAGTCGTACGCTGCCGTCGGCTTGACAGATCAGAGCTTTCATAGAACCGAAGCCGGCAGCCGTGAGGATTGCTTCGCGCGTCTTCACGCGGTTGCCGGCATCCTTATTGGAAATTTTACAAAATCTGATAGGGCTCTGCTCATCGCAGTGTCTTGCGCCGTGTTGAAACCCCTCCGGAAAAATTCAGGCATGGACAGACTTGAGGTCGATTGAATTTTTCCGGCTAGTAGCCGAGTTCGTGGACCGCGGAGGTGTCCTTGCGCCAGTTGGCGCGGACCTTGATCCAGATCTCGAGTTCGGCTTTGCGGCCCAGGAAATTCTCGATGCGGCTCAAGCTCTCTTCCGTGAGCTTGCGGATCCCCATGCCCTTCTTGCCGAGGATGATGCCTTTTTGTCCGGCGCGCTCCACGTAGATGATGACGCGGATGGAGTCCTTCTTGCCCGGCCGTTCCTTGAACTCCTCGACTTCCACGGCGCAGGCGTGGGGGATCTCCTCGTGGTAGAGATTGAAGATCGTCTCCCGCACCAGTTCCGCGACGAAGAACCGCTCCCAGCGGTCCGAGGCCTGAGTCTTGTCGTAGAAGGCGGGGGATTCCGGCAGAAGGGCGATGAGAGCGTCGCGCAGGGCTTTGACCCCGTCTCCTTTGAGGGCCGAGACCGCGTAGATTCCGACCGGCGCGAGAGCGGCGTAGGCGGTCTTCACGGCTTCCTTCTGCGCGGCGGAGGCGAGATCCGTTTTGTTGAGGACCAGCACCAAGGGCGTGCCTTCCCTCAGCAAGCGCTTGAGCGCCGCGAGCTCTTCCTCTTTCGGAGCCCCGGGCTCCACGACCAGGAGCAGGACGTCGGCGTCGTCGCGGGCCGCGGAGCGGGCCGAGTGGATGAGGGCCTTTTGGAGATTGTCCTGCGCGTTGTCGAGCCAGCCGGGCGTGTCGAGCATGCAGAGCTGGAAGTCCTCTCCGTTGAGTATGGCCAGGAGCTTGTGCCGCGTGGTCTGCGGCTTGGGCGAGACGATGGATATCTTCTGGCCCAGCAGGGCGTTGAGCAGGGTGGACTTCCCGGCGTTGGGACGCCCCAGCAGGGATACGAAGCCCGCGCGGTGGGTCACTTCCCTGCCGAGAGGACGATGTAGATGATGTCGACTACGAAGAGTCCCACGATGGCCACTTCCAGGACCAGCATGCGGCGGTTGTTGATGTCGCTTAAGACCATGTTGTAGAGATTGTCGAGGGTCTTGAGCTTGCTCTCCACCGCGAGCTGCCAGTCCTTGAGATGGAAGCGGTCCGCGCAGGCCATGTAGATGCGCGCCAGGTGCCAGTCGCCGAAGAACTTGGTGATGTTCGAGACCTCGTCGGACATCTTCTCGAGGTCCATGCGCATCCTGCGCAGGCGCTGGAGGATATGTCCGGGGCCGCGGAAGATGGGGGTCTTGCGCGTGTAGTCCTCGATGTCGTCGTAGGCGCGGTCCACGGCCTCTTCCAGGATGCGGTCGTAGAGGCGGAACTCCGTGAGCTGGAGGTTCGCGGTCTCCACGGTGTAGAGGAGGTCCTCAGGCTTGCCGTCGGGGTCGACGATGAGAGCGCTGTTCCAATCCGCCACGAAGAGGTCTCCGACGGTGTAAGAATAGGCGTGCCGGATGGTCTCCTCCACCTCGGCCTCGCTGAGCTGGTCGAAATGCTCTTCCTCGGTGAGCAAGCCCGCGATCTCGCGGCGGTGGCTCTGGAGCCATTCCTGCGCGTCGGGCCAGGGCTTCTCCTCTCCCGGAGCGTAGAGGCAGAACACGGTGTAGGCCTCGGGGTTCCCTTTGGAGGGAGAGGGCTTGGTCAAGAACAGGCGCAGGGATTCGAGCATCTTCTCCGCGATGCCGCCGGCGATGTCGTCGATGCTGCGGCCGTTCTCGATGCGCACGTCGTGGTAGGGCAGCAGGTCCTTGATGGAGCGCACGTCGAAATCCGCGCGGATGGAGATGGAGAGCGCGCCCACGGAGAATATCTTGATCTCGCGGTGCAGGGTCATGGAGCCCTGGGGAGTTTGCACCAGGATCGGATGCTCGGTGACCACCAGGGGCTTATGGAAAGGGAAGTCGCGCGGAAGCGTTTTGTCCGGGCTTACTTCGAGGTACTGCGGACGATGAGCGAGGAACTCTCTCGCCTTCGGGAGGTCGATCTCGTAGGCCACGTCGTACGCGTACATATAGACTACTTGCCCTTTCATGGCCATAGCATACCTTTCCCGGTGCCTGTCACTCAACTAACAGGCTGCTGAAAAAGCCCTGATTTTAAGGGCCTCGGCCGGACCGGAAGCCCGATAGAGCCCAACTGGCTTCGAATTTCTTGCCGGAGAGTCCAACTCGGCTCCCATCGCGCTGTCCGTCATG
>Ga0172379_10004858_pt1 | contig 19361 bp, 18 predicted proteins | sample GrowelOW334metaG_FD_119756 | JGI IMG/M metagenome (GOLD analysis project Ga0172379, IMG submission 119756) | Groundwater microbial communities from an aquifer near a municipal landfill in Southern Ontario, Canada - Groundwater well OW334 metaG | ecosystem: Environmental > Aquatic > Deep...
AGAACCGCGGGCAAGAAAGCGAAGGCCGAAAGGCTATCAACTACTCAATAAGCCGCGTAAATTATTCCGCGAAATACAGCACAGGAGCAAATATGCGAGGGCTTAAGTTAGTGCCATTCTATTGTGTCACCGGATTTATATTGTGCCGGATAGGCGGCCGCTGAAAATGTGGCGGAGCAGGAAGGCGTTGAACCGGCGCCCGATGATCTTTTTACCGAACCAGAGCCAGTCTTCATAACGCCGGCAAAGCAACGCAAGAGCCTGATGGCCTTCGGAATGTTTCAGGCTCAGCTGTTCCATGATGTCGTTTGAATTTTTAAGATGGTTGCCGCTGTATTGGCAGTGGGCCGCCATAAAAGCGTCCAAAGCCCTAAGCATCCCGTATGAAGCGAGGTGCTTGCGCACCGCCTGCTTATCCCCCGGCTCTCCGCGCAATTCCCCCTTCATGATAAGGCACGGGACATCCAGATCCGGTTCCAGCCCGATCTCAAAATCTCCGCGAGTTCCGTCCGGTTTCAAGGAATAATGGAACCTGTGCGCGACGGCGTCACCCTTACGGACGAACACGATCAAGGCCGCCGGGAGATCATGCGCCAGCAAATGCCTGAAGATCACATGCCCGCTCAGGAAAGCGGGCAGGACTTCCCTGTCCATTTCGTCGCGTTTCAGGAAATGCGCGGCCAACTCCCCCAATGAAGCCAGCTCCGGCACCTCGGGCAGCAGTCCTAAAATAAATTTGCAGGAATCTTCGGCGGCCTTGCGTTGGAAACGCTTGACCGAGATCTCGAATTGCCGTCTTGACAGGCCTTCGGGCAAAGTTTCCGGCGTCACCCGTATACAACTGATAGCCCGCTCATCGTCTATGGCTGAAAATTGCTTTAAAAAATAAGTCGCCAGAAGAAAGGCCATGTCCTTGTCATAAACGAGCTCGGCGTCAAGGTCCTTAAGCAGCATACGGACGCCTCCCGCGCAATTTTGCGCCGGCAAGCCGAGCTCGATATGGGACAAGATGACGGACTGGACCCTTTTCAACGCGGACAAAGCGTCTTCAATGGATCGTTTATTATGGCGATAATAAAGAAGCAAAACGCGATAGGCGCGGATCTGGCAGGCGGTTTCGCCTATATGCGCGTCAAACTGCTCCAGCCGGCCGTCCAGGAAAGCCTCGACGGCGGCTATGGAATAGTGGACAAAGCAAAGATAGATCCTAAGAAAAGAAACTATCTGTTTGCGGGTCTTTACGGGAGTGGAATGAGATATCCCCGCCAGATCCAGCATGGTTTCCGTCATACCACCCCCGGCGGCACGGCCGGCATCGCACGGTATAAAATCCATGGGCCGCGAGGGATTCGAACCCCCATCCTCCAGTATGTGATACTGGTGCTCTACCACAGAGCTATCGGCCCGCATTAACTTACGGAACGGCAAAACCGTAAATCGCGGTTATAGTTTAATATCAGTTCGGTATTATGTCAAGGCCATTAGGCCCAAACAGGAAACTCGAAAGACCCAGGCAGGAAAATCAAATTGCGGTTTTTGCGGCCGCCTTATTGATCCATCAGGACGACTTCCCGCAAGCCTTTAACGGGCTTTTTGCCGCTGAGACCCTCCACCCAGGCGTTATAACGGGTCTGCACCGGTTTTCCGGTCCCAAGGCCTTCGGGAGCCAGCGTCCTGCGGACAAAGGCCGCGTCTACGGGAAAAGCCGTTATGAGCTCGGCGCGGCCGGCGGCGGAATCGTAGACGGAATAGATGAGCAGATGGGAATTACCTCCGGCGGAAATCTTGCCGAAAGGGACCAGGTCGGTGCGCAGAACCACTTTCCTGTTATGCGGCAAGACCGCAGTTTCCACGAGCCTTGAGCGCGGGATGCGGGCGGAAGCGTATTTTTTTAAAATGCCGGGGCAGACCGCTTCGGCTAGAAGCGCCGACGCGGCGGCGTCGTCCTTCAAGGCTATGCCGCCGGCCAGACAGGTTACATTGCTTAAAAGGGTGCCTTCGGCCGGGTCCGGACCGATAAGCCCGCGCGGCAGGCCGAGACCCGACCCTATATCATCGCCGACCCAGCGCGCCCGCTTAAACCCGAATTTGGTTCCAAGCAGGCTGAAAAGATAGCCGTAAGTGTGTTCCATTCCGGCATGGGCGAGACGGCCCTCCGGCCTGGCCGTTCCCAACCCGTCGGCCAGGAAAACAAGGATCACGGGATTCACGATAACTCCGTTCGCCATTTCGTCGAAATTAACGCTCCTCCCCCAGAGCCGCGCGAGCGCCGGATCGGAACGGTCCGCCGCCAGCTGTTTCAGGATGCCGGGGGCGTAAGCGGCGAATACAGGTCCGACCGCCTCCCCCGCGGCGGCCTTCTCTCCCATCAGGCGGGCCGCTCCCGCCCAGGGACAATCAAGCGCCGTTTCAGCCACTACGGACCCGGCGGAAATTTTTGCCGGACATTCGAAGGCGCAAAGCGGCGCCCGCAGGAGACAGCACAAAAGTACCGGGAAAAATATTTTTTTCATAATGTATAAATTTTTGCGGCAAAAAATTATAATAAAAACCGGCGGCCCGTTAACGGACCGCCGGTCGTATACCGATCTAAAAAGGCTTATTTGCCTTTCTTTTCGGCCGGCTTAGCGGCTTCAGCGGGGGCGGCAACCGGCGCGGCTACGGCGGCGGGGGCGGCTTCAACCGCGGTTCCAGCCACCTGCTCGGCGGCGGGCATCTCAGTCTGGGCGGCTTCCTGTTTCTTGCAGGCGACCGCGAACACCAGCGCCACTAACGGCAGCGCGAATAATACTTTTTTCATCTTGTTTGTTCTCCTTGTACAATTAACTAAATCGCATACGCGTTCAAAGCGTAGGTACAGGATACAATATTTCACACGGGCACTTCAAATTACTTCCACGGTTTTTTCACGGCAGGCGCTTCGCCAAATACCATAGGAACTCGATATTGCCTTTTGAGCCTTTTACGGGGGACTCCATCAGGCCGGCTTCCTCTACGGCTTTAAAATTTTCTCCGATAAAAGCCCGGAGCGCCTCCACGGTCAGCAGCCGGGCCTCGTCCGACCGCACTATGCCCTTTTTAAGGTCGCGCGGCTGAAGCTCGAACTGCGGTTTAATAAGGGCTATGATCCGCGCGCCCGGCGCGGTGGAATTAAAAACCGGCCCAAGGATAAGTTTAAGCGAAATAAAGGAAACATCTATCGCGGCAAGCTCCGGCAATTCGGGTAACTGCCCCGGCTTTAAATACCGGGCATTGGTCCGCGGCACAAAAACCACTTTGGGATGATTTTTAATTTTTTCATGGAGCTGCCCTTCACCCACATCCACCGCGTAGACCTTTCCGGCGCCTTCCTGCAAAAAACAGTCGGTAAACCCTCCGGTAGCCGCGCCCACATCCAGGCAGATCTTGTCCTTAACGTCTATTTTAAAGTTGTCTATGGCGCCTTTAAGCTTGAAGCCGCCCCGTGAAACATAGGGGCAGTCCGGCCGCGCTATCGCGATCACATCCGTTTCTTCTACCGCCTTGCCGGCTTTATCGGCGGGCAAGCCGTTGACGGTCACCAGCCCCGCCATGATGCAGGCCTGAGCTTTAACGCGCGACTCGAACAGTTTCCGCTCCACGCAGGCGACATCCAGCCGTGTTTTCATAATGCCCTATTATTTCTCACAAAACTTATACGCGTCGTAGAGAACTTAAAGTTTATTTGCGATCACGAAGATGTCACCGGGGTGTTGGAACCGCGCTTGAGGACATGCTCCTATGCGTTCCAACTCCATTTTCGTCACAATCCGGCTTTTGCGAGAACAATTTCTAATTTGATGTTGCCTTGGACATTTCTTCAATAATTTTTTCAGCAAGAGACTTGAAATCCGAGGAGGCGTCCTTAACAGCTTGGGCGTGGCTCCCGATCGCCCCATCCGCCGGAGTCAGCGAAAAAACCGGCTTCCGAGATTCCTGAGCCATTGGGAACAGGCTACGATAGTGTTTAAGCGTGGCAAGACAATGTGGATCATCCACTGGTTTAGACGCCGATGAAGAATCATTTAGAACGCTCTCATGATAAATAGCCGGCATCCGATTCACCCATTTATCATAGGCTTTAACCGGACGGCTAAGACGAACACCATGTTGCTGCACCACATAGCCAAGCGGATACATAAATCCCTTAGGCAGGTCGAACTCCGGCCTCTTCCAATTATCCACGCGTTTTGTCCAAAGATTTCTCCATGAACGAAGGGTCGGGCCAAGATTACGCAACCCTTGTAGAGAAAACAAATCCGCACCTAGTGGAATCACTACAAAATCTGAGGCTATGAGGGCGGAGCGGTTAATCGCGCCAAGATTTGGGCCCACATCCACCAAAATAATATCAGCCTTAACCTGCCGCGCCGCCATCTGAGCCACCTGCCAGAACGCGGTCAGAATACGGAAGGGCCGGTAAAGATTATTATCTCCCATACTTTCCGGCCACATATTTGACAATGTTTCTTCAAAACCCGCCAGGGCAACATCGCCCGGCACAAGGTGTAGATTCCTAGACATCTTTTTGAGTATGGGATTTACTAAATCTCCAGCCCGGGTAAGGGGCTCAATAGATTTAAAGATGGTGCCTGGACCCGATTCCTGTTCCCATAAAGCATCAATTTCATCTTCATCCAGGAAGGCCGCCGTCAAGTTTGCCTGGGCATCCAGATCAACTGCGACCACTTTTCGGCCTAATTCTGCAAACATCCAGGACAAATGATAAACCAGTGATGTCTTTCCAACGCCACCTTTGTTATTAAAAAAAGTTAAAATAGGAACACTCATTGCCGCCTCCTAACAGTTGCCAATATAATCGTAGGCTCTACTTTAAATTCCAGTGGGGGATTCCCATTTTTAGCCAATTCAGCGCGCGCTGTTTGAATGCCAACACCAAACCGCTGGACAAATCCCATTACCTTCATTGCTTCGGCCACATTGGGATTTCTATAGTCAGTAACACCGGGCTGCCCAAAGTTGGCGGCGGTTACAGAACCATACGGCCCTCCAGAGTTAACAATCTCAATCCGGTCATTAAACCAACTTACTCTAACGGGAGTATTCGTGTTCTCGTAAGTTCGATGCATAATAGCGTTACGGATCAGTTGCTGAAGAGCGACCCTGGGATACGGGGCGGTCCTCTTCTCCAGATCCTCTGATGAGATATCCACCTGCATTCTATTGTGAGCCTCTATTTTTTCATCAAGCCGCCGAATTATTTGAGCCATTGAACCATCAATAACCGCTTCATCAACAATAGGATCAGAGTAAGTTGTTCCATTTATCCTCAGGAACTGCGCATAGTGGCCCGGAAGCCAGTCGCGCGGAGAAATTCCAAGAACCAGCATGCCAAGTATGGTAGGTATGGGATTGCTGACAGCAGCAATCATCCGACATGCTGAAAGCCGTTGTTCATAACTGCGATTATTGGCGGCAATAATATCGGCCGCGAATGCGTTTGGCAGGTACTCTTGTTCAAAGACAACGCGGCTTAATGCCGAAAGATCGCTTGACGGTAACGGTTGTACATCAAAAGGTATGTCACGATATCTTCGCTTCTCACTGAGAATCCGTTCATCCTGGGCAGTGGCAACGCCTCGCCTTGGGCCGAATCGGACGCATATTCGCCCCTTATATTTTACCGGAGGCGCATCAGACGGAAGGACAATCACGACCGCCGTTTCTGCGCCTTTGAGGATACGCTTTTCGACCAAGATGGACGGCGGAGGCAAGATGTTACCATCAGTCTTAATATCCGCCAGGGTGCGAAGCAATGGGTCAGTGATTGCCAGTCCGGAAGGCGTGCCATCGTCCTTAACTCCTACGAATAATATGCCCGGCTTACGGTGATCAGGCAGGTCATTAGCAAACGCACACACAGCCTGACGGCCGGTGTCCGGAGCATCGCCTTTCCATGACTCTTTACGCTCTATGCGGTCGGATTCGATGTCGTTAAGAAAAATCGTCAATTCGTCATCAGAATAATTCATATTTATTCCCATTTTACAGTTCAACCTATTGTGCCGGCGCTAACAGTTCTTTACATTTGGCCTGACGGGCAAATATTGCTCTCGACATAAAGAAATTTACGATCCGCCACACTAGATTTACAATCACACTCAAAGTCATATGTCTGGTAAATATCTATAGGCCGTAATAACGGCAATTTTATCATTCTGTATATCTTACAAAATTGCTATTAACCTTTCGGAAAAGTAGCAGGGGAACAATGACAGACAACCGCAACAGCTTAATACCGCACTAAAAACAGCTGTTTTCGGATTTATTTACCGGATTTATGGATCAAGGCGCAGCTTCCACACCGGCAGCGGAAATTTGGATTGGAATTTGTCTCAGCCGCCCCTGACGATGTCTCTGCCCGGGACAGCGTTGTTTCGTATCAGCCGTCTTCTTCATCCTCGAATTTTTCAAGCTTCAGCTTGCCTTCGGCGTCCTTTTTTAAAACCTCTATCTTGCGTTTTATCTCTTCGAGTTTCTCGGAAAGCTCTTTCGAGATCCCCACGCCCTCCTCAAAGAGGGACAGGGATTCTTCTATGGGCGTGCTTTCATCCTCAAGCCTGCCGACTATCTCCTCAAGTTTGCCCAGTTTTTCCTCGAAACCGGCGGTCTTTTCTTTTTTTACCATAAAGTTTCCTGTCGCCCTCCGTCGTCTTTTTTGTCTTTGTCCGCGGCCCGCTGTTCGCGGTCCGCGGCCTGCGGCCGGCTGCGGCCGCCGTCGCCCATGCCCGTGGCGCTTATGACCGCGGCTTCGGCCCCGCCCTCGGCGAACTGCAGGGAGAGCCGGTCTCCGGCGCGCAGCCCTGCGGCTTTTTTTACGGCTTTGCCTTCGGCGTTTTTAATTATAGCGTAGCCTTTTTTAAGAGGGAACAGGGGGCTGAGCGCCTTAAGCTTGCCGCTCTGTAAATTAAGTTTCTCTTCACAACGGCGTAATTTGTCCGTTGAGCCGTAGAAGAGCTCTTCCATCGCCCGGTCCAGGCGCTGCACGGGTCTTTCCAGCAGGTACAAGGGGTTCACGAGCGCCCGGCTTGAGGCCAGCCGCCGGAACTTGCCGGAAAGGTTCTCGTAGTAGATCCGCAGCGACTGCAACAGGCGTTTTTCCAGCCCCGCGATATTGGCGGCAAGCTCCACCTTGCTTTTCACCACCAGCTCCGCGGCCGCGGAAGGCGTAGCGGCGCGCAGGTCGGCCACAAAGTCGGCTATGGTAAAATCGGTCTCATGCCCCACGCAGGAAATGACCGGGATCCTGGAGCCGGCTATGGCCCGGGCCGTGAGCTCTTCGTTGAACGCCCACAGATCTTCCATGGACCCGCCGCCGCGCCCCACCAGCATCACATCTATGTCCGGGATCTCGTTGAGGTCCTTTATGGCCTGGGCTATTTCTTCTTTTGAACCCGCGCCCTGCACCTTTACAGGAACTATGATTATGTGCAGATTGGCGTAACGGCGCTTAAGCACGGAAAGGATATCCCTTATAGCCGCCCCCGTGGGCGAGGTCACCACCGCGATTTTCTGCGGCAGGGCCGGGATGGGACGCTTTCGCGCGGCGTCGAACAGACCTTCCTCCTGGAGCTTCTTCTTCAGCCGCTCGAAGGCAAGCTGCAGCGGACCCCGGCCGGCGGGCTGGATCTCTTTTGCCATCAGCTGATACTTGCTCTGCTTGTCGTATGTGGTTATATTGCCGCGCACGCGCACCAGAAGGCCGTTTTCAAGGTCGAACTTTAGCGCCGCGGAGAAACCGCGGAACATCACTCCGGAGATATTGGAAACGGCGTCCTTAAGGTCGAAATAGGTATGGCCCAGCGACGAGATCTTAAGCCCGGAGATCTCCCCCTCCACCCAAAGCTCGCGGAAGGAGGTTTCCAGCAGATATTTTATCCCCTGGCTCAGTTCTCCTACGGTATAGATTTTGGGTTCCATGTGGATCGATATACCGGCCGCCGGCGTCCCGACGCCCGCCTTGTTTTACGGGAAAAGGTCCGGGGCCGCTCTATTTCGCCCCGCTCCTGAGGCGTTCCAGCCGTTTGCCGATCTCGGCTTCGAAGCCCTGCTCCCCGGGTTTGTAAAATCTTACGGGCTCCGGCATATATTCCTGTTTTACATAATGGCCGGGAAAATCATGCGGATACTTATAACCCTTGCCGTGGCCGAGGGCTTCGCCGTCCTTGGAAGCGTCCCGCAAGTGCATGGGAACCGGCCTTTCAGGACCATGGGCGACCTCGGCCATGGCTTTATTTATAGCCATGTATGAGGCGTTGGATTTGGGCGAAACCGCCACATATATGGCGGCCTGCGCCAGCGGAATGCGGCTTTCCGGCATCCCCAATACCTCCGCCGCTCTGAAGGCGCTCTCGGCCACCAGCAAAGCCGTGGGGTTGGCGTTGCCCACATCCTCGGAGGCGCAAATAAGGATCCGGCGCGCCAGGAACCTGGGATCCTCTCCCGCTTCGAGCATCCTGGCCAGCCAGTAAACGGCGGCGTCGGGATCGGAACCGCGCATGGATTTTATAAAAGCCGAAATATGGTCGTAATGCTCGTCGGAACTTTTGTCGTAGCGCAGGCTGCGCCGCTGTATGGATTCCCCGGCGGTCTCCAGACCGATGACGCGCGAACCCTTCGCGTCCGGCAAAGTGGTGACGGCCGCCAGTTCAAGGGCGTTTAAAAGCCGTCTGGCGTCGCCCATGGAGTTGGAAACCAGGTAGGCGGCCGCCTCCGCGCTCAGTTCCACGCCGAGACCCTTCAGCCCCCTTTCTTCGGTCAGGGCCCGGGCCAGGATCTTGCGCAGGTGGCTTTCTTCCAGGGTTTTGAATTCCACCACTATGGACCGCGAAAGCAGCGCCCCGTTTATGTAGAAAAAAGGGTTTTCGGTCGTCATGCCGATAAGTATGACCTCGCCTTTTTCCACCGAAGGCAGCAGCACATCCTGCTGGGTGCGGTTGAAATGGTGGATCTCGTCCAGAATAAGCAGGACCCGAGACCGCGCGGCAAAGCCCCCCGAAAGGCCTTTTGAAAATTCCAGTATTTTTTTAAGTTCGGCCACGCCGGCCGTCACGGCGTTCAGTTCGAAGGTGCGCGCTTTGGTCCTGGAAGAGATATAGCGGGCCAGCGCGGTCTTGCCGGCGCCGGATGGGCCGTAGAAAACCGCGGACTGAAGGCTGTCGGCCTCGATGGCGCGGCGCAGGAGTTTGCCGGGACCCAGGATATGCTCCTGCCCCGCGAATTCGTCCAGTTCCAGAGGGGCCAGCCGCGCCGCCAGCGGAACGGCCGCTTCGCGCGCCTCCTCGGGTTTTTCTTCAAAAAGAGATCCGGACATAATTAAACCTTCCCCGGGCCCGCCGCTAAAACCCGGTCCATCAGAACAGAGGCTTCTCCAGAGCGCCTTCGAGCTTTGCCACCAGGTCTTCGATCCTGCGAGAATCGGCGCCGGAATTGTTCTCGGACTTCTGCTTCAGGTTGTAGAGCTCGGTGGCGAATTCCAGCGCCGCCATGACGGCCAGTTTGGAGGTGTCGGCGGTATTGGTCTTTTCCTCTATCTCGGACATTTTCTTCTCGACCTGGTCGGCTATGTTGGCTATCTCAAGCTCGGTAAGGCCGTCCACGGAGACGGCGAGGGAACGGCCCTTTATCTTTATGACGACCTCGTTATTCTGCATCAGGGTCCTCCGGGAAAAGAGCGTCCTGGCTGGTTATGGCCCTGTCTATCCTGGCGGAGACGCGGGAAAGTTTTTTTTTGATCCTGCTCTTGAATTCCGCCAGCTCCCGCGACCCCGGCGAATTCTTCATGAGCTTCACGCGGTCGGCGGCCAGCGCGCCCACCTGCTGTTTCAGGACGGAGTTCTCTTCCTCAAGTTTTTTTATCAGGAGGACGGAGGCGTCCACCAGTTCTTCCAGCTTTTTTATCTTGGTATGCACGGTATTTAGATTATATAAAATGTCCCCCGCAAAATTTTCAGTCCACCCCGGCGGCTTTCAGCGCGCCGGCGATCCGGGGGTTGGCCATGAACCAGCGCCAGACGGAACCGGAGCGGAGGTTCTCCGCGCTGAGCAGCGTGATGCCGGCGTCTATGCCTATCACATCGGGATCGAACCAGCCGGTGGAAGGATTGAAAGCGTCGGCAAAACCGTAGGTCTTGTAAAGCCGGTCCCCATAGATCCTCTTCATAGCTTTAAGCGCCGGAAGGGAGAGCTCCGGAGTGAACATAAGGGACCCGCCCGCGGCGCAGGGAACCACTGTGCCGTCTATATCGGCGGTGGCGGGCGGGCCGCCCCAGACCATATAACCGGAAGGTCCGTCGGAGGCGGTTATCCCCCAAAGCTCCTCGGTGTAACCTGGGAACCGGGACGCCAGGTCCAGGCACATCCGCCGGTTGGCCCTGGTGGCCTGCGCGGAATTCTCGAACCAGTCCGTCCCGTTATCTTTTTTACCCCTGAGATCCAACCAGGCCTGGGGATATTGATGGATGAAAAGCGGTTCGGCGCCGCTTATATAGCTGAAAGGCCCGTATTTCACGACAGGGCGTTTCCACGCGCGCCAGGAAGAGGCGGGGAAAGGAAAAGAAGGCGAACCTATCCCCAGCACGTACAGGATCATGGCTTCCGAATGCGTGTCCCATCTATGGGGGATGAACGCCTTCCAGCCGTGGGAAGGGATATTCTCATCGCCGGCCAGCATCCACTTAAAATCCACGCGCCGGTAGATCTTCTCGGCCAGGGCCGTGATTTTGGGATCGGAAGAGAAACATTGCTTGGCCGTCAGCACGCCGGCCAGCAGCAGCGCGGTATCGATGGAGGAAACTTCGCTGTCCCAGACCCGGGCGCCGGTCCCCGCGTCCATCCAATGATAGAACCAGCCGCGCACATTGTCGGCTCGGTCGGCGAAAAATTCCAGCGTCACGGCGGCGCGGCGCGCTGCGTCTTCGGGACCTATCCAGCCGCGCGCCGCCCCTATGCACAGCGCCGAAAGGCCGAACCCCGTGGCGGCGATGCTGGCGACGGCGGCGCGGCCAGGAACCGCGGCGGAACCGTCCGCGCGCGCCCGGTCCAGGACGAGGCCCGTCCCCGGGTCGGCGTTATCCGTAAAAAAGCGGAAAGTGCGGCGGGACAGATCTTCCAGGAACGCGTCGTCGCTCTCTCCGGCGGCCGCGGTTGAAATCACGGCCGCGCCATGGTTCGGCGGCTCCAAGGCCGCGCAGGGGACCGCCAGGGCGGAAACAATTGAAAAAAACGCCGTGAAAGATCGTTTCATTTTGCGGCTACGGTAAGCGCGGCTTCGAGGCCGCCTTCGGAAGAGGTGGAGACATAGATCCTGAACAGCCCCGGCTCCACGGCGAACCCCCCGGAATAATAATAGCCCAGTTCGGCCGGCCCCAGCTCGAATGTCAACCGTTTCTTTTCCCCGGGCGCGAGCGTCACGCGCTGAAAGCCCTTCAACTCGCGCACGGGCCGAGTTTCGGAACCGGCGAGGTCGCGGATATAAAGCTGTACGACCTCGTCGCCCGTCCTAGAAGACAGATTTAAGACCTCCACGCCGACCTTAACCGCTCCGTCCGGAGCTATCGTGGACGGCGTCAACGCAAGGCCTGAAAGCGCAAAAGAGCTGTAACTCAGGCCATAACCGAAAGGATACAGCGGCTCCACAGGAGAGTCGAGATACTTGGAACTGTATTTATTCGCGGCGTTGGGCGGGCGGCCGGTATTGCGGTGGTTATAATAGATCGGCACCTGTCCGACCGTGCGGGGGAAGGTCACAGGCAGTTTACCCCCGGGGTTGGCCAGCCCGAAAAGGGTCCGGGCCACGGCCCGTCCGCCCGCGACCCCCGGGTACCAGGCCTCCAGAACAGCGGGGATATTGGCGTCAAGCCGGCCCAATTCCAGCGGCCGGCCGTTAAAGAGCACGGCCACGACCGGCTTACCGGTCTTTTTAAGCCGTTCAAGCAGCTCCAGCTGCCTGCCGGGCAGCGAAAGGAACGCGCGGGAGGCCGCCTCGCCGCTCATATCCGCGGATTCTCCGACAGCCACTATAACTACATCCGCGTCCGAGGCGGCGGCGGCCGCTTTCTCAAATTCCTCGTCGGTCCCGCCGTTCACGGGGCAGCCGGAGGAATAAACCACTATGGTGCCCGTGGAGACCGTTTCCCTGACGCCTTCAAGCAGCGAAACCGCGTCCTCAGGCTTGCCGTCGCCGGCCCAACTGCCCAGCATCTCCGCCCTGCCGGCGGCGAGGGCGCCTATCACCGCCACTTTTTTTACGGCGGGGTCCAGCGGCAGCAGGCCGCCTTCGTTCTTAAGAAGGACCAGGGATTTAAGCGCCGCTTCCTCCGCCAGTTCCAGGGCCGGCGGGGTTTTGAAAGCCGACGCCTCCAGCTTCGGATCGATATACGGGTGTTCAAAAATTCCCGCCCTGAATTTGGCTTCCAGCACGCGGAGTGCCGCCGCATCCAGGGTTTTCATGGAGAGCTTCCCGCCCGACAGCGCGGCCGGAAGTTCATCCCGGTAAAGCGTGCTCACCATTTCCATGTCCACTCCCGCGCGCAGCGCCTTCAACGCGGCGTCTTCCGGCCCCTCGGCGAGACCGTGGAGAATAAGCTCTTTTACCGAAGTATAATCGCTTACCACAAAGCCGCCGAACTTCCACTCTTTCCGCAAAACCCCCCCGATAGCGGACTCATTGGCGCTGGAAGGAACGCCGTTAAGATCGTTGAACGCGCTCATCACCGTGGCGACGCCCGCCTCGCAAGCCGCTTTAAAAGGCGGATAATAGATATTGCGCAGCGAGGTTTGGGAAAGATCCGCGCTGTTATAATCCCTGCCGCCTTCCGCGGCCCCGTAGCCGACCCAATGCTTGGCGCAGGCCATCACTTTGCCGGGCGCCCCGAAATCCGCGCCCTGAAAGCCGCGCACTCTGGCGGCGGCCATAGCCGCTCCGAGGTAAGGATCCTCCCCGGCTCCCTCCGCTATGCGTCCCCAGCGCGGATCGCGGGCTATATCCAGCATCGGAGCGAAAGTCCATTTAAGCCCCGCTGCGTAGGCTTCCGCGGCGGCCGCGGCCGCGCACCTCTCCGCCAGTTCCGGGGCCCACTGGGCCGCTTCGCCGAGCGGGATGGGGAAAATGGTCCTGAAACCGTGGATCACATCGAACGCGAAAAGAAGCGGAATGCCGAGGCGCGAGTTCTCAACAGCTTCCTTCTGAAACTTATTGACATTCGCGGCGAAACGCACATTCAGCGTGGAGCCCAGGCCGCCTTCGCGGGCCAGTTTAAGATGTTCTTCGCGGTAGCCGCCCTCGGAAGGACCGTCCAGCTGCTGGAGCTGGCCCAGTTTCTCCCGGACGGTCATTCTCGCCAGCAGGTCGGCTGCCCGCTTGGCCGGCGGGACCTTGGGATCCTTATAAAGCGGTCCGCGCGACGGACCGCCGGAAACGGGCGCGGACAAAACCGCGCCCAGACACGCGAATAAGATCAGGAACTTTTTCATAATAACCGCCTTTTATAATTTCCGCAGCGCATACGGACTACACGGCCGCCGGCCGAAATTCCTTATGCCGGACGCTCGCATACCGGCGGCGCGTCAGCAGGAACAGCCACATCGCGCCGTTGGAAAAACTCAGGGTCAGGGGATAAAGCCAGGTGGACGGGTTATATTGCTCTATCGCGGCCAGCGATAACACCGCGCCAAGGCAGGAAAACAGATAACTGGCAGCCATTTCCTCCCGGGGCTTGCGCCAGGATTTACGAACTGTGGGGTAATACCCGGCCGTGTCGATGCAGCAGACTATGACCACCGACCAGAAAGGCGTGCGGGTAACGACCCAGAGGGGGATCGCTGAAAGCGCGGCCGCGAAAGTTATCCAGTCGCCGCGCGTAATATTTTTTTCGCCGGTGAAAAAACCAAGCAGGACCACCAGGAAACATGTCGCCGAACCGAACCCGCGCGCCCATGAGCCCGCGCCGGCGCCCTCCGCGACTAGCGCCGCGAAACCGATGCCGGAAATGGTCCCCCAAATGAACCAGGAAAAAACATGCGGATGCGTTTTGCCGCGGAAAATGGCGGTAAAATATCCCGTACGGGAACACGCCATCGCGCCGACGGACAGCATACCGAGCATGGGCTTATAATTCGTAAAAGGCATAACCGGAATTTTTCGGCGGCAAAGATCTTCCGCGGTCAGCTTCTGATCTTGGCGCCGAAGTTGAGGGAAAGCTTCAGCAGGATCGCGGAGATGTGCGCATTGATCTCGGCGTCCGTCAGGGTATGTTCCATTGAGGAGAAGGTTAACCGGATAGTAAGGCTCTTCAGATTTTCGCCTATGCTCTTGCCCTTATAAACATCGATAAGCTTCACGTCCGCCAGGTCCGGGGCCTTGGCGATCCCCTTTTCAATGTCGGCCCACTCAAATTTATCCTCCATCACCACCGCCAGGTCCCGCCAGGTGTTGGGGAACGCCGACACCGGACGCACCTGGACGCTCCGCGCCCAGAACTCCGGCTTGTAGGCCGCGACCAGGGCCTTAAGCGGCAGTTCGAAATAACAGATCTGGTTGTCCTTGAAATCGCCGTTCCGGGCCGTCATCGGATTGATCAGCCCCATAAAACCGGCCCTGGAACCGCCCAGCTTCATTTCAAGGACAGCGCCCGGATGGAAGTAGGGCGGCGGCGCCGCGGGTTTCTCGAACCTGAAGCCGCCGTAACCCGAGAACACTGCGCTCATGACGCCCTTAAGATGGTAGAAATCGGCGGAAGCGCTCCCCCCGCGCCAGAACTCCGCAGCCGGGAAAGCGCCGTACATAAGTCCGGCGCACATCGTCTCTTCGCAATGGCCTTTTTCCGTCTTCCTGAAGATATTGCCCGTCTCAAAGATCGAAACCGAAGTCCTGCCGTGGTTCAAATTATACTTCAGCGACTTGAGCGCGCCGGCCACCATGGCCGTGCGCAGGAACTGGTAATCGGCGGAGAGGGGGTTTTTGAGCGGCACCGCCTCCTCCTCGTTCAGAAGACAATTACGGAAATCCTTCAGCGAGATAAAATCGTAGTTATAAACCTCGGAAAACCCAAGGCCGGCCAGCCGATCCTTCAGTTCGGCCGTCACCTCGTAGCCGGGCGACGGGACCGCGCGCATCATCGGCATCCCGGACTTGGCCGGGATCACATCGTAGCCTACGAAGCGGGCCGCTTCCTCGGCTATATCCCACACGCTTTCAATATCCCGGCGATAGCTGGGGACCGAAAACCGCCAGAGAACGGTTTCCGCCAGGTCCGGCTGTATGGCCCTGAGGCAGGCGAACATGTCCTTCCCGGAGATCTCCGCGCCCAGGATGGCATTGACCCGTTCGGGACGGACTTCCACCACCCTGGGCTGATATTTTACGGGATAATTGTCCGTGACCTGCGTCACCTTCGCGCCGGGAACGGCCTCAAGGATTATCTGCGCCATGCGCCGCGCGGCGTACAGAGTCAGCTCCGGATCGGTGCCGCGCTCGAAACGATAGGAAGACTCGGTCCTGACGCCGGACTTTCGCGAAGACAGCCTGACGGCCGAAGGATTGAAAGAGGCGGATTCGATCAAAACGGCGGTCGTGTCCTGGGAAACGGCCGACGGCAGGCCGCCTATAACACCGGCGAGGGCGGCGGGCCGCTCCCTGTCCGCGATGACCAGCATGTCCGGATCCAGTTTCAACTCCTGGCCGTCCAGGGACCGAAGGGTTTCCCCCGGCGCGGCGCGCCGCGCCGCTATTTCCGGCCCCGCGAGGCGCGCCAGGTCGAAACAGTGGGCGGGCTGTCCCAGCTCGTACATCACATAATTGGAAACATCTATCAGGATATTGTTCTTGGGGTTGGAGCCCATGGCGCGCAGGCGTCCGGCCAGCCACTCCGGCGTTTTAGCCGCGGCGACATTCTCCATCACGATGCCGGTGTACCGCGGGCACAGTTTCGGATCCTCGATCGTTACGGGAACGGCCGAACCTCCGGCGGCGAATTCCGGAACGGACGGTTTTTTAAAAGGGAGGTTATAGAAGGCGCAGAGCTCGCGGGCCAGGGCATAATGAGAGAGGCAATAAGCCAGGTTCGGCGTTATCTCGACTTCAAGGACGCAGTCGGGCCTGGCGAACAACGAAGCGGCGTCCACGCCGAGCGGCGTATTTTCGGGCAGGACAAGGATGCCGGAATCGTCATAGCCCTCAAGGCCCAGTTCCCCGGCCGAACAGATCATGCCTTCCGACTCGACGCCGCGGATCTTCGCTTTCTTCAGAGTGCCTTCGGCCAGGACGGCGCCGACTCTGGCGAAAAGTATTTTCTGCCCCACGGCGATATTTTTGGCGCCGCAGACGACCCTGGTGACGGCGGCGCCGTCCGAGACTTCGCAAAGCGAAAGCTTGTCCGCGTTCGGATGCTTCCCAATGGTCAGGATCCGCCCCGCGACCACGCCGGAAAAAGCGGCGCCGGTTTTCTTGACTTCCTCGATATTGAAACCCAGGCGGGTCAGCTTGACGATAAGCTCTTCTACGCCCAGCGGCGCGCCGATAAAATCCATCAGCCAGGAATATTGTATTTTCATCAGATCTGTTTCAGGATGCGAAGATCGTTCTCGTACAGCATGCGCATGTCGCGGATGCCGTAAAGCAGCATCGCGAACCGTTCTATGCCGGCGCCGAAGGCGAATCCGCTCCAGGTTTCCGGGTCGTAGCCGCAGGCTCTTATGACATTGGGATGGATGACGCCTGCGCCCAGCAGTTCTATCCAGCCCGTTCCCTTGCAAACCGGGCATTTACCCCCGGAACTCTTGCAGAACGCGCAGGAAACCGCGACCTGGGCGCCGGGCTCTACGAACGGGAAAAAAGAGGGAGAAAAAGAAATTTTGGCCTGCGAGCCGAAGAGGTCTTTCATAAAAGCCTCCAGCGTCCACTTCAGGTCCGCCATGGTCACCCTCTTATCCACATAGAAGCCCTCTATCTGGTGGAAGGCGAAGGAATGGCTGGCGTCCACGGCCTCGGAGCGGAACACGCGGCCGGCGGACACCACCCGCAGCGGGGGTTCCTGGCTCTTCATGGTCCGGATCTGCACCGGAGAGGTGTGGGTCCTCAACAGCAGGTCCTTGCCGCGCGCGTCTTTCAGGTCCACATAAAAGGTGTCCTGCATGTCGCGCGCGGGATGGTCGGGCGCGAAGTTCAGGGCCTCGAAATTAAAATAATCCTCCTCTATCAGCGGCCCTTCGGCTATGGAAAAGCCCAGCTTCTGAAAGCCGTCATACATCTTGTTGAGCGTGACCGTAAGAGGATGCAGGCTGCCCCTGGGAAAGGGATAGCCGGCCAAAGTGAGATCGAATTGGGATCTGTTGAGGTCCGCGGCCCCTGAGCCGGTCTCGGTCTTACGGGCGTCCAAAGCGCCGGTAAGCTCCGCCTTCAGGGCGTTGCCCAGGGCGCCGAGAACTTTCCGCTCTTCCAGCGGAAAATCCTTGAGGTCCCTCAGAAGCAGGGTCAGTTCGCCTTTCCTGCCCAGATACCGCGTTTCAAACTCAGCGAGGCCGGAAACGCCGGTTTTTCCAAGCGAGGAAAGGAAACCGTCCCGGATAAGGGCTAGTTTCGCTTTCCAGTCGTCCTGGTTCATAAGATTTTCAGCTGCGGAATTCCCCGCGAAGCGGGCGGAGGACCGGGCGCTATGCGCGCCGGGCCCGGGAGGCGTATGCCTCCCGAGGGACGCCCGTCGTGCGGGCGGAAAATTTCAACTGAAATTTTCAGGCTAAAGAAGCCTTGGCGAGCTCTACGAGCCGCGTAAAAGAACCGGGGTCCTTTATCGCTATTTCGGAAAGCATTTTCCTGTTGAGCCGGATGTCCGCTTTTTTAAGGCCGTTTATGAAGGTGCTGTAAGTCATGCCTTCTTCGCGGGTCGCGGCGTTGAGCCGGACGATCCAAAGCTGGCGGATATCGCCTTTTTTATCTTTGCGGTGGGTATAAGCGGAGGTCAGGGCTTTTTTGACCTGCTGGGTCGCCATCCGCAGACGATTCTTTTTATCGCCGTAATAGCCTTTGGCGAGCTTAAATATTTTTTTCTTCCTTTTGTTTCTTGCTACGCTGTATTTTATTCTCATGATAGTTCCCGTTCGCAAACCTTTAAGAATTAGGTTTTAAAACCCGCGGCTTAAACTTTTATTCGTAGGGCAGATAACTTTTAAGCAGCTTGCCCTCGACGCTTGTCGGTTCCTCGACTTTGGCGGTCCGCAGCTGACGGCCTCTTTTAGCGGACATGCCGGTCAATAGATGGCGAAGACCCGCTTTTCTGTGCAGCCACTTGCCGCTCTTGGATTTACGGAATCTTTTCTTCGCACCGCTGTGACTTTTCATTTTAGGCATAATAGTTCTCTCACAACACGCAGATTGTTTAAGCTGTAGGCTGCAAGCCGCAGCCGCTTCCCGTCCGCCAGCCTAACTGTCCGCGGTCCACCCGACCGGGCAGTTTGGATATTATATTAAATAAAACGACGCTAGGCAAAAAAACCCGTCTTTTGCGCGGCCTCCGCCTTCCTGCGGAGACGGACCCGGGCCGCCGGATTTCTCCCCCGCGGCTTATTTGGCCGGATCGCCGGGCTTCGGGGCGGCCGGCACGGGAGCCTTCGCCGCGGCTTTGGCTGCGGCCGGAGCTACGGGGGTAAGCATGATGCTCATCCTGTTGCCCATCATCTGAGTGCGTCCTTCGACCGTACCGACCGTAAGAAGAGTGTTCTTGACCTGCATGAGGATGGCTTCGCCCAGGTTCCTGTGCTGGTTCTCCCGGCCGTGGAACACCACGGTCACACGCACCTTATTCTGCTCTTTGAGGAATTCTTCTATGTGCTTTATTTTGGTCTCAAGATCGTGCTTGGCTATCCTTGGATTGAACCGGATCTCCTTCAGGACGCCGGCCTTCTGTTTCTTGCGGTTCTCCCTCGCCTGTTTGTCCAGTTCGTACAGGTACTTGGAAAAATCCATTATTTTACAGACAGGCGGGTTGGCCATGGGAGCTATCTCGACAAGGTCCATGCCCGCGGACCTCGCCATATTCTGCGCTTCCAGGATCGGCTTCACGCCTATCATGGTGCCGTCCGTAGCTATCAGCCTGACCTGCGCCACATTTATATACCTGTTTATCCTTACCCTTTTATTATCGTGGTACAATTATTTACTCCTCCTCTGTCGCACCCCGCGCTTAACTCATGCGCGGGGCGGAATGACCGCCGGACCTCTTAAGGAAGTCGGTCCGGTGCTCCACAAGGGGGGCTCTGCCCCCCGTTTCATCGTCGCTTGCTCCCTGCGCTTCGCTTGGTCGCTGCGCTGAACCCCTCGAAGCGGAAAT
>Ga0172379_10004859_pt1 | contig 19353 bp, 17 predicted proteins | sample GrowelOW334metaG_FD_119756 | JGI IMG/M metagenome (GOLD analysis project Ga0172379, IMG submission 119756) | Groundwater microbial communities from an aquifer near a municipal landfill in Southern Ontario, Canada - Groundwater well OW334 metaG | ecosystem: Environmental > Aquatic > Deep...
GACAAATATGAAAATCATTACTGTTTATTATAACAAAAAATCGCCCCTTTTATAACAGAGCGAACGGGTTTACTTAAGAAAATCGTTTATATTCAAAACGGCCTTAATGGCGTCACCTATGGCTGGATTTATCTGGTTATAAAGCCCATCGGTTATATCTCCCGCCGCCCAAATTCCAGTACAAGACGTCTGATAAGTTCTATGATCAACAACAATTCTTCCGTAATCATCCAGTTTTACCAGATCTTTAACTAAATCGGTGTTGGGTTTATATCCAATAGCCACAAAAATTCCTGAAACTTCTAATCTTTTCTTTTCTCCACTTTTTGAATCTATATACTCCAAACTATTAACGAATTGCTCGCCTTCAATTTTTTCCGTTTTAGAGTTAGTAAGTAATTCAACTTTGCCACTAGAAACTATCTTTTCCAATGTCACCTGATCCCCTTTGGGTTTGTCGGAATGTTCAAGTATGAAAATTTTAGAAGCATAAGGGACTAGGTCCATAGCCGACTCAAGTCCACTATTGCCTCCCCCGATAACTGCCACAACCTTATCTTTCATCAACGGAGCATCGCAAATAGAGCAATAAAAAACTCCTTTGCCCTCAAATTCTTTTTCCCCGGGAATATTAAGTTTTTTATAACTGCTTCCTAAAGTAATAAGAATCGTCTTTGATTGAAAGACGTTCCCCTGTGAGTCGGTTATCTTAAAACCTTGCTCGTCTTTTTTAATAGAGGTTACAAAAACTCCATCTTTTATTTCTATTCCTTTTTGAGCCCTCAAGTGCTCCTCAAGGTTTTTGGCAAAATCAATTCCGGAAATTGATTTAAATCCTATAAAATTTTCTATACTGGCCGAATTAATTGATTGTCCGCCAAAATCTTTAGTCAAAAGAAGGGCTTTTAAGGCCTTTCTTGAGGCATATATTCCAGCAGCAACTCCTGAGGGTCCTCCTCCAATTATTATAAGATCGTACATAGAATTAGTGTTGATGGTCTGCTATCCCCAAAGCATGATCAATGGCTTCTCTGTCAAAACCAACAATAATCGTTCCGTCTATGTCTATTACTGGAACTCCCATTTGGGATGATTTTTTGACCATTTCTTTGAAGGATTCCTCGTCTTTCTGAACATTAAACTCCTGGTACTCAACGTTTATTTTGCTAAAATATTTTTTAGCCAACTCGCAGTAAGGACAGGTCTCTGTTGAATATATTTTTACCATAATATTTAAAATTATTAATAATAATTATGTTAGTTGTAAGTTGATAACTGTTAATTGGTTTTAGCAAGTGCCTCATCTATCGCTTTTTGATAATCACTCCATTGTGAAACACCCTGAATCATTTTTCCGTTGATAAATAACGTCGGAGTAGAAACTCTTCCTCCCATAAGCTCGTCAGCTTCTCCCATATTATCCTCAAAAGTTTTTAAATGTTTTGAAGAGTCGCTAAAACAAGAAAGAAATTTATTTTCGTCCAGTTCTAGATCCTTGGCGGTTTTTAGAAAGAAATCTTTATCAAGATTTCCATTATTCTCTGAACTGGTCTCCAAGTCCATTTCTTTTTTCTCGGCTTGATAAATAGCATCGTGCATAGCCCAAAATTTTCCTTGTTCTTTAGCGCATTCACCGGCTGATCCGGCCAGAAAAGATTCTTTAGGGTCTTTGCTTCCATCAAAGCTGTCTATAAAAGTAAGGGTTTTAAAAGCCATCTTAGCTTTCCCAGTATTTATGTAATTTTCTCTTAAAAGAGGTTCTATTTGTTGATAAAAAACGTTACAGGCCGGGCACTGAAAATCTCCAAACTCAATCATGGTAACAGGCGCCTTTTCTTCTCCTAATACCGGAGCATCCCCCACTTGGGCAACGACAGTATTATTGTCAGGATTATCTTTATTGTCATCAACGTTTCCTCCGTTTCCCGAACCGACAGCATAGATTAAAGCAACAGCAATGATAACTCCAGCGACTATTATACTACCGGCTATTACAAGACCGTTTTTGCTTTGATTTGTGTTTTCCATAAGGATAAGATTATACTAAGCAATGTTTAATAATAAAGTACGCCCATTATAAAATGCCGATAAGAATAAAGCAAATTCTACTTATTGCCGGAGATATAATTTTGTTGTATGGCTGTCTGTTTTTAACCTTATTATTAAGATACGGCGATATAAACCGCTTTCTTGGGGACCATTTGGGACCATTTTCAGTGGTTTTTGTGTTGTGGCTGATATCTTTCTATATAGTAGGGCTCTATGACATAAAAGAATTAAAATTTGGATATAACATAGCCCAAAACGTTTTTTTGGCTGTTCTGGTAGGAATGATTTTGGCTATTGTCACTTTCTACTTAGTGCCTTATTTCTACATCTCTCCAAAAACAAACTTGGTTATTTTTTCATTTTTGTTTATGGTAGTTACCTTTGCTTGGAGATGGATTTTCAGTTTTATCTCAAAAACCCCACAAAGAAAAACACTGATAATTGGGACTGGTCCTGAAATATCAGAGCTGACAGAATTTCTTATTAAAAATCCCCAGATGGGATATGAAATTAGTTATCAAATAAAAGATCCCGATAAATACAACGATTTGGAAATAAAAAAGATTATAGGAGAAAATCAGATTAACAAGATAATATTTGTTCCTCATTTGGTTAATAAAAATATAATTGAAACTATTTATGACAAAATATCACAAGGACTAGAAATAACCGACAGCGCTACCGCTTATGAAGAATTGTTTAAAAAAACTCCCATAGAAGAAAGCCAGAAAATTTTTCTAATGACCCAGATATCCAAAAGCAGAAAAATATACCAAGCCATAAAAAGACCTTTGGAATTTCTTATATCTTTGGTCTTAGCGATTGTTCTTTTGCCTTTAATGGTGATAATTTTTGTATTGATAAAAATTACTTCAAGGGGACCCGGAATATATAAACAGGTTCGCGTGGGTAAAAACCAGAAAAATTTTATCATCTACAAATTCAGAACTATGACTGACGAAAAAGACCAAAAAATTATTGCCATTGGAAAAGTGCTTAGGTTTACTCATTTAGATGAAATCCCACAGCTACTTAATATAATCAAAGGAGATATTTCTTTTGTAGGGCCAAGACCGGAACAGCTGGGATTTGTTAAAGAATTTGAAAAGCAGATACCCTACTACAACTTAAGACATTTAATAAAACCCGGACTGACCGGCTGGGCTCAAGTTAATTATCGATATGGATTATCCGTAGAAGAAACCAGAAACAAAATGCAGTATGATATTTATTATATAAAGAATCGCTCGTTAACTTTGGATCTTCTGATAATATTAAGAACCATAAAAATGGTATTTTTCAACTATTAAAAGATAGAGTAAAGAGATAAGGGGTAAGGGTAAAGAGTTTGAAATATAAAATGAATAAGATAAAGTCATTTCTATTTGAAAATAAAACCGCCAAGCAGACAATAGTTAAAAACACTTTTTGGCTGTTTTTTGGAAACATCATATCCCGCTTAATAAGAGCAGCTATTTTGATATATGCCGCCCGAGTTATTGGAGCCACCGAATTTGGAGCTTTTAATTATGCTTTGAGTATTGCCGCTTTTTTCACCATTTTTGCCGATTTTGGAATAAACGCGGTTATAACAAGAGAAGCCGCCTCCGATAAATCAAAACAGGAAAAATATTTTTCTACCGCTTTGGCTTTAAAGATTTTTATGGGTCTTTTGATAGGAATAATTTTAGTTGTTGTTTATCCTTTATTAGCTCCCCATATCACATCTTCCCAAGCAGACGCCAACTTGGTGGCCATGTTAGTTCCCTTAATGATACTGGTGGTTCTCTTTGATACACTAAGAGATTTTGGCGCTTCTTTATGTCGCGCTTGGGAAAAAATGGAAATAGAATCTTTTATTCAAATTTTTACAAATGTAATTATTGTTATTGCCGGATTTATAGCCATTAACAACGTTGCTTCGGGAAAATCATTGGCTTTGGGATACATTATTGGAACGGGACTAGGTATGATAGTTGCTTTTATTCCCTTTAGACGCTTTATCAAAAATCCCTTTAAGAATTTTTCTTTCTCTTTTGTCAAAGAAATATTTAAATCAAGCTGGGTTTTTGGGATGATGGGACTTGTGGGAGCCATAATGCTCAATACCGATTCTGTAATGATAGGATGGCTCTCTAATATAGAAGATGTGGGATATTACAGCGCCGGACAAAGAATAGTCCAGTTAATTTATATAATCCCCGCTCTTATCGCTACCGCTTTTTTTCCATCACTTGCCAAAAGCTATCAAGACAAAGAAAGATTCTCTTATCTTTCTAAACAGGAGATTTATGCCCTCATCTTACTGGCAGCCCCTTTATCTTTGGGAGGAATAATACTCTCTAAATCAATAATATCTCTTCTGTATGGCGCAGAATACTTGCCGGGAGTTACCGCTTTTCTCTTAATGAATCTAACTTATCTTCCCGCTTTTATAGCAACGGTTTTTGGAAACGCTATTTTTGCCATAAGAAAAGAGAAAATATTATTAAAATATGTCATCTTATCAACCCTAGGGAACGCTTTATTTAATATCATTTTTATACCGCAATGGGGAATAGCCGGAGCAGCTCTTTCAACTGTAATTAATCAAATAATAGGTCTTTGTTATTTATATTTCTCACTCTCCAAAGAAATTAACATTTTCCCAAAGTTTAATTGGTCAAAGCCCTTATTTTCTCTTATTGCTATGGGCATAGCCGTTTATCTGTTGGATTTGATGGGAGTTAATATAATTATAAATATATTGCTTGGAGGACTAATCTACGTCTCAATGTTGACTTTGTTTAAAGAAGAATTTACTTGGAAAATAATTGAGTCAGTAAGAAATTTGTCGGTCCCAAAAGATGAAAATATTAATAGTAACAACTAAAGGAGAACTTGGAGGCGCTCAAATTTTTGCAAAAAATTTGGCCATCGGATTAAAAAATAAAGGACACTTTATAACTTTAGCCATCGGCAATGATAAAGGAGATTTTTTGGAAAATTCGGCGGCTGAAGAAAAGATAGATTTTAAAAGATTTTATAACTTATCAAGAAGTTTTTCTCCCCTAAAAAATTTGTTTTTTGTTTTAGAATCCAGAAAATATATCATTGAGTCCCAATTTGACGTTATTCAAATTAATAGTTCCAATGCTCTTTTTATCGCTCTTGGAGCGCGTTTTGTTAAAAATAGACCCCAAATAATATTTACTCACCACGGATTATCCTTTTTAGACCCAAATTCAAAAAAACATTTGTCCAAATTTTTTCTTTGGTTAATGTTTAAATTGTTACTTCCTCTGGTTGATAAAAATATTTTTGTCAGCAAAACCAATTTAGAATATGCTTTAAAAACAAAACTAATAAAAAGAGGACAAATAATCCATAACGGTTTAGACGCAAATTTCCTTCCGAAAAAAGAAAGTGTAGAAATATTTGAGAAAATAATCGGAGAAAAATTAACAAATAAACTAATTATTGGATCAATAGGCAGATTAGCTTATCCCAAAAATTATGAATTACTAATGGAAACCGCCCCAGTGCTTATCAAAGAAAATCCCGATACGGCTTTTATTCTAATAGGAGACGGACCAGAGAAACCACGTTATCAAAATTTTATATCCAAATTAAATATTGAGAGCAACTTCTTTATGCTGGGTGGTATAAAAAACGCCTCAGAGCTTCTTGGAGGGTTTGATATCTTTATACTTCCTTCAATCTATGAGGGACTATCGTTAACAATGATAGAGGCGACTAAAGCCGGACTGCCTGTTTTGGCATCAGATACGGGAGGAAACTCCGAAATTTTAAACGACGACAAAAGACAATTATTTTCTTTGGAAAATAAAAAGGAGGTTTTTGAAAAAATTAACTTTCTTATAAAAAACGAACCAGTCAGAAGCGAATACGGGAAGAAAAACCAAGAAAATAGCCAAAAATTTTCGTTAGATAAAATGGTAGAGGAATATAACAATTTATTATGAATAACCCAAAAATCAGCGTTGTAATGTCTGTTTATAACGGAGAAAAATTCTTAAAAGGAGCTATAAACAGCATCTTAAGCCAGACATTTACCGATTTCGAATTCATAATCATAAATGACGGTTCAACCGACAAATCTTTAGATACAATCAAAACATACCAAGATCCACGCATAAAAATAATTTCCAGAGAGAATAAGGGACTAACCCATTCATTGAATGAAGGAATTAAAATGTCCAAGGGAAGTTATATTGCCAGAATGGACGCTGATGATATTTCTCTACCAACCCGATTAGAGGAACAGATAAAATTTTTAGAATTAAACAAAGAAATAGCTATTTGTGGAACTTGGGCAAAAATAATAGACGAAAAAGGAGAAGAAATGGGAGAATACAAAACTCCAATAAACAACGAAGAAATTAAAAGAAGAATAATATTCCACAATCCTTTTATACATCCCTCGGTAATGTTCAAAAAGGAAATCATGGAAACGGTTGGATTATATAATCCCAAGCTCAAACACGTTGAGGACTACGAATTGTGGACGCGGATAGTTTCCAAGTTTAAAACAGCCAATATTCCCCAGTTTCTGTTAAAATATAGACAAAATAAAACAGGTATAACTTCCAGAAATCGATCACTTATGCTTTTAATGGGTTTTGTGGTTAGATTTTTGGCGATAATAAGAAAATGAAAAAACAAGATATTGTTATATGTTCTCCTCAATATGGATTAAAACCAAATTCCGATGCCGGTGGAGAGGTTTATGACGAGAAAATATTAAAGGGATTAGCCGACAAAGGTGTAAAAGTAGAAATTATCCTTCCTTACGGAAAAGAATATGACCAAAATCAAAAAAATTGGTTTGTCCACCATATAAAAATTCCTTTCATTCACTATTCATATCTTTTTAACTTAGCGATAATCCTCCAATTAATATCCATATACAAAAAAACTCATTTCAAGATTTTAAGAATTCATTCTCCCTATTATGTAGGTATAGGCGCATGGATATTTAAAAACGTATTTGCTAAAGAAGTTAAACTGGTTACTACTTATTTTCATTTCGAAGACAAAATCGTCTTTAATTTAATAGATAGAATGTTTATCAATAAATGGGATCATATAATCACCTCTTCACAAACAACAGCTCAACAGATAAAAACCGATTACAAAATTAAGAAAGAGAAAATATCTATAATTTATCCCGGAATTGACCAGCCAGAGCCAATTGCAGTTAAAAGACAAAACGAAATATCCTTCTGCGGAAAATTAATAAAAAGAAAAAATGTAAATTTTCTGATCGAATTGATGAGAGAATTAAAAAATGACGGGATCAAGCTAAATATTATAGGAAATGGACCACTAAAAAATAAATTGGGGTATAAAATAAAGAAGCTAGGATTAGAAAATAATATATTTATTCTCCCGAACCTGAAAAACAAAGAAAAAGATCAGGCAATCAGACAATCTAAAATATTCGTTTTTCCATCCTTAATGGAAGGATTTGGTTTGGCTCCTCTTGAGGCCATGGCCCTCGGAGTTCCAGTCGTTGCCAGCGACAGAGGAGCTTTGCCAGAAACCGTAGGAGAAGGAGGTATTGTTATTCCTTTAGACAAGAATTTGTGGGCAAGAGAAATAAAAAATATAATTAGAAACCCTCAGTTGGCTAAAAAACTTTCGGAACAGGGCAAAAATTGGGTTAAAAAATTTACTTGGGAAGAAGCTATTAGCAAAATCATTGAATTAACAAAAAGAAATGAAAATTAATATATTTTTTCCAATAAAAAATTCCCCCTGGGGAGGAGGAAATCAGTTTCTAAAGGGACTTAGAAACGAGTTTATTAACCTTGGTATTTACGAGAAAGACCTATTAAAATCAGATGTGATTCTTTTTAACAGCTTTCAAGATATATCTCAAGTTTGGAAGCTGGCTAAAAAATATCCCAACAAGACGTTTATTCACCGGGTTGACGGGCCAATTTCTCTGGTTAGAGGAAAAAATAAAATAATAGACAAAATAATATTTTATGTCAATTCCAAAATAGCCAGCGGAACAATTTTCCAATCAAAATGGTGTTTGGATAGATCAAAGAAATTGGGATTTAAAAGCGATAATCAGGAAATAATAATTTATAACGCCCCTGATAATAAAATATTTAATCAAGAGGGTAGGAAAGGTTTTAATAAAGAAGCCAAAACCAGGTTAATATCCGTCAGCTGGTCAGATAACTGGAATAAAGGATTTGAATATTATCAATACTTGGACAATCATTTTGATTGGAAGAAGTATGATATGATTTTCATAGGCAGATCTCCAATAGAATTTAAAAACATCAAAGAACTGGGAATTTTAGATTCTGAATCAATAGCTAAGGAACTAAAAGAGAGTGACATTTTTATATCTCCCAACAAAGACGAGCCGTGCTCTAATGCTATTATTGAAGCCCTTTCTTGCGGACTTCCTGTGGTGGCTTTAAATAGCGGAGGGAATCCCGAATTAATCGGAAGGGGAGGAGAACTTTTTAACAGCAAAGACGATTTTATAAATAAAATAGAGATGGTTTTAAGGAACTATCAAAAATATTTCTCAGCTATTCCGAATTACTTAATGTCTCAGAAAAGCAATGAATATGTTACTTTTATAAAATCTGTCGCCGGTGGGAATACTAATAAAAAAAGAATTGGGTACCAAGACACGCTTGTTTTTCTATACCTTCAGATTATTTGGCTCTTGGCAAAAATTAAGAATAAATTGTTTTAAAAATCAAAATGAATTTAGCCATATTTTTATCGTTTAAGGAGAGTATGGAAATTATGAGGCGGGTCGGTCAAGACAATCGCTTTATTGAATATTATTTAAAACCATACTCAAAAAACTTTGAGAAAATTTACATCTTCAGTTGGATTAACGAGACTTATAGCTTTCCCATAAAGAACGTATTTCTGGTTCCCAATAGAAGAAATATAAACCCATATTTATATAATCTTTTTCTACCCTTTATTAATAAAATAGAAATTAGAGAATGTTCCGTAATTCGCTTAATGCAGTTGACCCCCATAATTCCAGCCGTCATCTCAAAATTTGTTTACAAAATACCCATCATCGCCACTTACGGATTTATCTATGGCAATCTGTTTAAAACCCAAAAGAAAAAGACACAATCTATAATCTGGAATATTCTAGAAAGATTTTTGGTCAATAGACCCGATAAATACATAGTTACTTATAAAAACACTCTAAATCACCTGCTCAAAAGAGGGGTTAATAAAAAGAAAATAAATCTACTCCCCAATGGAGTAGATACTAAAATATTCAAACCTATAAATAATGAAAACAAAAAAATAAATTTACTGTTTATAGGAAGATTTGAGACCGAAAAGAATATATTAAATCTGGCAGAAGCCCTATCTATTTTAGAAAACGGCTCTAATTATTTTATTACTCTCGTGGGAGATGGATCTCTTAAAAAAAATCTTATTGCTAAACTCGATATCGGATATCAAATAATCCCATCCGTGCCACATAATCAGCTTGTAAAATACTATCAGAAATCCGATATTTTCTTACTCCCCTCTCTCTCAGAAGGATATCCAAAGGTTCTTATAGAAGCTATGTCCTGCGGACTTGCCTGTGTTGTCGGCAAATATCTCGGCCACGAACAGATTATAAAAGATAGAGAAAATGGAATTGTTTGTGATTTTAACCCTGAAAACATCTGTCACAAAATAGAATTGCTTACAAAAGATAAAAAACTTAGAGAAAAAATATCAAAAAACGCTAGAGATTTTGTTCTAAAAAATAACGATATAAAAAATATATTGGAAAAGGAAATTACACTTATTAAATCTCTAGATGAAACTTCTTAAAAAAATCCTAATAAAGACAATAAAGCTAATTAACTGGCTTGGTTCGGGGATTTCAATCCGCTTGGTTAAGTGGACGGGAAAATCGTCTCAATACATACACCCAAAGCATTTAATAGACGACTATCCAGAGTGGTTAAAATACTTTAATAAAGAAGATGAGGTTTTGGATATCGGATGCGACAACGGGCAAAGAGATTTTAAGCTATCTCCTTTGGTTAAAAAGATAATCGCCTTTGATTATGAGGGAAAGGCGATCAATCAAGCCAAAGAGTGGCAGGAAAAATACAGCTTTGGAAATATAGATTTTTCATGTCTGTCAGCAGAAAATTCTTTGCCTTTTTTAGACAACCAATTTGATAAGATACTTTTCTTAGATGTTCTAGAGCACCTAAACAACCGTGCGCAAATAATGAAGGAGTGTTTTAGGGTTTTAAAACCAAAAGGAGCAATGGTGCTGGCTATCCCCAACAGTCAAACGCCCTGGAAAGAATTTCAAAAATCAGCAAGAGTTAATTTTTATTCCGATTCCGACCATAAAATAGAATACTCAAAAGAAGAAATAATAAAGGAACACCAAAAAACAGGATTTAAGATAAAAGAAATAAATCCAATAGTTTACGATTTCCCTTTAACCGGACTTATTGACCTTGTAGGAGGAATAAACCTGTCTCTCTATAAGAAACTTTGGCGGTGGAAACATAAAAAAGTAGAAAATAACCCTAATGCCAGCATAGGATTTATGGTTATTTCGGAAAAATAACTACCTAATCTTATTTGTCTTTACGGTTATTCTGCTTGTTAATCCAAAAAGTGACATTATAAAAACCGATGGTTTAATAAAAACCCATCTTACAATTTTGTTTTGAGAGACAATCTTTAGCCAAAATCCCCCTTTTTCCTTATGTTTATAGAAAGCCGAAGCAACTACATCTCTGTCAAAATGTTGAAAAATGATTTTGGTGTTTATAAACATGCCCTTTAGCAAATCAGCAACATTCTCTTTATTAAGAAAAAAGATATGAGCCGGGAGTTGAAGTCCGTAGGAAAAATTCTTAAATAATTTGTATTCCAGCCCATTGAAATAAGGGATGGAAAAAATTAACTGCCCTCCCGGCTTTAAAATTTCAAACACTTTTTTAATAGCTTCTTTGGGACAATAAAGATGCTCCAAAACCATATCCATAATAACCACATCAAAATGTCCCTGTGATAAATCAACTTCAAAAAAAGATCCCGCTAAAACATTAAGCCCTCTTTTTTCTTTGGCATATTGCGCCGCTTTTTTATTAAATTCTATACCTTTAACCTCCCATCCCAACTCCTTTAAGTATTCCAGTTTAGCTCCATGGGAACAACCAATTTCTAAAAGTTTCCCATTTTCAACATACCTGGGAATAGATTTTGACCTGTAAAAATAAACAAAAACAAGAAAAAGTAATATTTTTATGGCAAGATTTTTACTTCCCAGATTTTTATACCCAAAAAAATTGATAAGAATTAATTCATCTATTCTCTTCTTTAGTTTTCCCATTCTAACATCGCTAGGAACAAAATATCCGGCATTGTCAGGATAATATAACTCAATCCATTTTTCTTTGGGTCTTGGGTTTTGAAAAACCAACCCGCATCTTTGACATTTGACCACATAAAATTCTCCCGGTAAATTGTTTAATCTATCAGGGGCGCTAAAAAGATTTTTTAACTCTTGCTCGTCTCGACAAAAGGGACAGTCAACGGTTTCAAATTCAATTTTATCAAAACTATTGTTGTCCATATTTTATTGTTTAAAAATTATACTCAAAGCTGTTTTTATCCAATTTTGTTTATCTTTCTTCCATCTAAAATAATTGATTAGTTGGCTAAAGATAGGAATATTTACAGTAGAATATCTTTTTCCAAAAGGATTTGAGCCCCTGCCAAAATGAGAAGCAAATATTTGATTATCTTCATTGAGATAATATTCGGCACAGGCACTTATTTTAGTAAAAGGACCATTTTTATAATATCTGGTACTTTTCATATCAATAACTTTTCCTAAATACCCGGCTTTCAAAAACTTTTCTCTCATTTCCCAACCGGTATCTTTGGTGGCATCGTTAGAAACATTTTTGTCGGGCAAAAAATTAATGTTTAAATCTTTGAAAGTTTTGGTTTTAAATAAAACTCCAAACATAATAGGAAAATCCTGAGGTTTTGGCTCCGGGGCTTGAGTCCCAATAATTTTTATTTTGTCGTTAATTTGGTTAATAAGTATCTGATCCCAGTCATTTTTCAGAAAAACACAATCAGCATCAAAGATACACCCGTAAGGCGCTTCTATTTTTGTTAAAAGGAAATTTAATGCCTGAGCATGACCAATAGAACCATTTATTTCCTGTTTTTTATAAAACAAACTGACGTTATTGTACTGACTGGAAATCTTTTTCAATCTTTTTATATCGTTTTTTGAAGATCCATTGTCACAAATAAAAACTCTAAAATCATTTTTTGTCAGTTTAGATAAAGCCAAAAGATTGACTTCAATAAAATCTGATGAGTTAAAATTAACTATGCCAATATCTATTTTCTTTTCCATAAACTCAATAAATTAGGACTTTGTGGCAACTATAAAATACCCCCCATGAAAACTATCAAGAATTTTACTGTTCAAAATCAGTTTGGTTCTATCCAAAAGAGAGATAAAATCCGACATCAAAACCAATGGATAAAGTATGTATTTTATCAATCTTGGTAATGATTGGATAAAAAATCTGAAATTATCTGACATCACAGAAAAAAACCTTCCCATCACTTCAATTTTTTCCAATTTAAAACCGATAGTTTCCAGTTCATAAATCCATTTTTTATCCGTCCATCTTTGAAAGTCATCGGGGTCGGCATGGATTCTGTATAAAAAGGGTGCTGATATTATAAAAATTCCTCCTTTTTTTAAAACTCTAAAACATTCCTTTATCCCTTTTTGGGGTTCCGCCACGTGTTCAAAAAGCTCCGTTGCTAAAATCACATCAATAGAATTGCTTTTAATCGGCTTCATATCAGAAACATCTAAAACAACGTCAGGATTGTAAGAAGGGTCAATATCAGCAAAAATCCATTTTTTTACATTGTTTTTTGGTTTTATAAATTTCCCCCTATCTCTTCCACCAATATCCAAAACCACCGAGTCAGATTTAAAATAACCAACATTATCGGATAATAATTTATCCAATATTTTTCTTCGCAACGTTGAGGCAAAAATATATTTAATATTTTTCAAAAACATTTATTTTAGATTTATCTTATCCCATTGACCGTTGAGCGCCAAAACAATAATACTTTTTAAAAGCTCTTCTCTTTCGGGCTCAATTTGAATTAATCTGGTCGCAACTACAACAAAGTTTTTAGTGTCTCTTTTTTTGTAAAAATAATCAAAAAGTTTTTCATAAGCGTTTGACAAAAAATCATCATTCTTTTGCCAGAAACCCAAACTGGAAAAAGCCTTTTCTAAATTTTCCAATGCCTGATTATAAGTTTCTTCTCCCATTTCTAAGAAAACTATTGCCAGGTGGAAATAAGAATCTCCGATGTTTTTATTTAAATCAATCGTTTTATTGGCTAAATCTATAGCTTCCTGATATCTCCCCTGCAGAGAAAGATTATTAGAAAGAACATGCCTCACATCCTGCCTTAAAGGAGCCAGCGCTAAAGAAGCTCTCAGATAGTCCTCTCCTTTTTTAATCAAATCTGGATTTTTAGAAGCCACACCTATGTTGGTATAAATTTCACCAAGCTGTAGGGCATATCTTGGGCTATACGGCTCTTTTTTCCACAACTCTTCAAAATAATAAACGGCTTTTCGTATGAGCCCATCAGAAGACCCACCCTGACCAAAATAATTAATCACCAAGGCGGCAAAATGGGTCCTGATGTTTTCCTGTGAAAAAGAATATGGCGACATAACTTTATCAATATTCTCTAAAATAGTCGGTCCGTCTCCACTTTTTATCAGAGATATATAATTTCTCATCTGGACATAGGAAATTAGAGAATAAAAATAGAAAAGAACTAAGAGCGCTAAAGAAGTTAATCCAAAAATTGATAAAACAACAATATTATCTTTTTTAGAATGATTAGTTGGGCTGGAAATCTCTTCTGAATCTTCCTGACTTTTCCAGAAAACAGTAAAGCTCATAAAAGCAAAGAAGGGAATATACGTTGCGACAGAATCAAAGACAAAGAGATTCTGGACAAAATAAGAAACTCCAAAAAATATCAATCCAAAAGAGGCAATATTAAACTTTTTTGACTTTAAGATTGACCAAAAGGCCCCAATCCAAATTACAAGATAAGCCAATAAACCCAAAATTCCGTGCATTACCAAAACATCCATTAACTTGTTATGAGCTCTGTCAAACCAGCTATTCTCATATTGGTAGTAGTCGGGGTTATAGTATTTGTTATAAGCAAAAGAAAAGTTTTCTGGGCCCCATCCGATTAACAATCTTTCAAATCCATTGGTTACCGGATTTATGGCTTTTAAACTGACTCCCAAAGATATCAACCGCGTTTGAAAAGTTGGGTCTTTCAAAGAAAGCTGCGATAAGCGATCAAATCCCGGAATTTTCTGCCAAAAAGAACCATCTTTTGTCAGATAAAAAATTGAAGAAAAAAGCCCCATAACCACAAGAGTCCAAATAGATAGTTTTTTCAAAGACACTTTGTTGAATATTTTTATCTCTTTGGCAGAAAAAACCAGCCACAATAAAGCCATAATAACCCCAGCGAAAAGTCCAATTATTACTCCTCTGGTCTGTGTGATAAAAATCCCAAATATAGAAAAAATAATAGCAGCCAGTGAAGTATAGAACCAAAACTTTTTTCTCTGTTGCCAACTATCCCAAATAACAACCAAAGCCGAGCATATTACAAAAAGAAAAAAAGCCGCCAGATATATCGGATTTCCGGTAAAAGAAGCTGGTCTTGAAACACCTCTAAAAAGTTCCATAAGCGAGCCAACAAAAAGAATTAACCCGGTAAAAATACTCAATCGGAAAAAGTTAACCCAGTCCTTTTTTTCAAAAACAAGAAGCGAGATAATAAAAAAAGATATAAAAAATGTCAGCCCGATAAAACCCTCCCCTCTTTCTGTGTCTCCCAAAAAAGCTCTGAATCTATTCACAGAAAAAATAGTGCTTAAAAGTATTGTTCCCCAAAAAAATAAGACGGAAATAAAAACGGGATTTTTCCAAACCTTTTTTAATCTGGTTAGAATTTCTTTTCTAAAATTGGGGAATACCGCTAGTCCCACAAAAAACACCAACCAAGCCAAAGAAACAATCCCGCGGATAAACATTGATTTTCCGGTAATGTAAGGGAAAAAAACAGAGGAATCAACAATTAAAGGCGTTAAAAAACCTAAAGACAAAAGTAGTATTTTTATAGAAATTTTCATATCACTTATTACTTATATTATATCAGCATTTATCCTTAAACCAAAAAGAGACCTTGTGGTCTCCTTTTGATTTTTGTTTCACAACAAAATTTAATTACCTCCGTAGAGCTTACTAAGTTGAGCTCTAGTCAAAGGTCCAACATATCCGCTCTGAGGAGAAATTCCGTATTTGGCTTGGAATTTTATAACGGCTGCTTTGGTAATAGGACCAAAATATCCTGTTATGTATTTAACCTCATAAAGTCCCTCATGAGCCAAAATGGTCTGGAGATTTGTAACCGTGCCACTTCTGATTCCTTGTCCAAAGTTAGTGTTAAAGACATAAACTTTAGCCAAAGGAGGAAGCTCCGTTCCAGTTTCCTGAGCTTGGCTTAACTGGGTCTGTAAGAAAGATAATTGAGCCAGCAAAACCACAATATTTGCCTGCATCTGTTCAACAGTGGTTGGGTTTGGATAAGGAAGCGTAGCAGGAGGAGTTGTGGTCGTTGTGGTTGTTGTAGTTGTTGTGGTCGTTCCTTCTGTTGAAGTAGCAGTTGTAGAAGTAGAAGTTGTAGTCGTTGTGCTTGATGGTTGACTTCCGGCTACAGCGCTAACCTCAGAAGAATTTGTATAGTTACCAGTATTGTCCATGGCCCTTAGTACATAGTAGTAAGTAGAACCATTAGCAAGGTTGGTATCCGTGTAAGAAGTTCCAGTTGTGGAAACCACTACAATAGCTCCATTAGCTACCGCATTTCCCGATGTCTGAGATCTGAATATTCTGACTCCGGCAAAATCGGAAGCAGTTGGATTAGTCCACATCAATTTTATTTCATTTGCAATTCCAGTTCCTTGCGCACTGACTCCAGAAGGAGCAGATGGAGGAGTTATGTCTCCACCAGAACCAGTGGAAGAGGGAACATCAATTGTAAGAACGTTGGCGTTAAGTATAAGGACATCGCTTGGTCCGTCACCAACAGTTGAAGCGGCATCAACAAATATACCTTCATCACCTGCGTCATAAGTTCCATTGGCATTAGTATCAACTCTTAATGGAATTCTCATCTGAATTGTTCTGTTGTCATCGGCTCCTGAATAAATATTTACCGAGACAAACAATCTTGAGTTGACAGTCGAAAGAGCTTGAGTAAGTCCTGTTAGCGCCCATCCATTAGCATCGGCTGTCATTGCGCCTAAATCGGTGTCCAAGGCAGGGTTTAATATTGCATTGCTGTCAGCGTCCCACCAGACATGAACAGCGGCAATATCGTTGAAAACAGCTGTTCCGGCATTTTGAACCGTAATAGAGTTTAGTTGAAGTTTATCTACAACGTTATCTCCATCTCCAGAGTTGTCGTTCTCAAAATAAATGTCATCAGCGGCATCATAGTTAGCCCCTCCAACATCTACATATCTAAAACCCACGGGAAATTGAGTAAGTTCCGCAGAACCAGTTGAAGTCACCACATCGGTTGTTTCAAGTATGGTATCTGTCGCAGCCGCGGCAGCTTCCATAATAACCGCCTCTCCAGTTGTAAATGTTGAACCGTGGTTAGCGTCAGCGTATCCAATATCGGCATTGGCCGCAGCATTCATAGCTGTCAATCAACCGTCCAGTTACCTGTGGCTTTAGCAAGAAATATTGCTGTCAATGGCAAGTTACCATCATCAGCCAATGTGTTTCCATTTCCTAAATCAATTATTGGTTCACCATTGGTGTAGGTACCACCATGATCAGAATCCAAATATATAGCTTCGGCATCAGCAACACCCATTTCTGAACCGGCATCTCCTAAAGTCAAAGTTCCTGATCCATTATAAAGAACAACATCAGCAGCGGCAGAGTAAGTTAACTGCTCGGCAACATTTTCTTCGTACAAATCAGTTGTTCCATCCAAAACGTTATCGGAGCTTGCCCAGTTCATTCCGGTTACTATCAAAGTTCCACCGGCGGCTGCTCCAGCCCCCAGATACTGAACTCCCACTACATCATCAGCTGTACAGGCGGTAACATCTGCTCCAGTACCTGTATAAGTCCAGACAGCGGTCGCTAAAGTTCCAACGACATTATCGGAACAAAGTTGATCACCGGCCACAACATCAAATGTTGTCGCTCCAGCAGCTGGCGCATCGGCATTATTATCAATCAATGCATCGGCTGCGGTTGTATAAACATCGTCATTATCAGAATCAATAAATATATCATCCACTCCTGTGTCCCATTCAGCACCATCATCAAACAGCACACCATCAGCGGCAATAAAATTTGTCACATCAGCCGTACCGGCGGTAACAACCGTATCACCGTTAGTCAAATTTGTATCAGCGGAAGAAATAAGAACTTCTCCAGCATCGTAAGCACCGTCCGTACCGGCAGCGGCATCAAGACCATAAATAGTCCCCGGAAAAGGTTTGATGTCAGACGGACCGGCGATTAAAACATCATCGGTTCCGGCTCCGCTCAATACTCCGGCATCCAATGTTAAGTCAACGCTGTAGATAACTGCTTCACCGTTAGTATAAGTATTGTCATTTGAAGTTCCGTCAACAAAAACGGGATCAGTGGCTCCTTGTAAAGTTGCCAATGCATTTCCAGCAGCAGAAGCGCCACCTCCATTAGTAATAAGAACATCGTTGTTTAAAAGAACGTTAAACACCAATTGATTGGTATCTCCTCTGCCAATCGTATTAGTGGCAACATCACTTTTGGTATAATCGGCGGCAACAGATACAGCTAAAGCCGAACCGGCTGACCACATAACAGTGGAGAGAATCATAAATCCAATCACTGAAAATTTCACAAATTTATTCATGTTTATTTTTTTTAATTAATTTTATTATTTTTTATTTTATACCGACAAATTCAAATTCGCTGTGAACATAGCCAAAGAGGCATCGACCTTATAGCGATTAAAAACTATTTTTTACTAATATATTATATATCAAAAAACAAAATAAGTTAAGAAAGATGTGGATAACTAAAATAAACCTATAAAAACAAAAACTCCCTTTTACGGGAGTTTTTGTTTTGCCTGTCCTGTAAACAAGTTTACAAAGACAAGGTCTTCTTCACGTTAGAAAGCGAACTAGCTGAAGCGTTAACGTAAAATCCGTTAGCCCAATCAGCAGTGTTCTCAGCGTGAATGTCGGCTGAAGAATCAGACCAAACAAAATTGGAAACAACACCAGCTGAAACGGTAGCTGTGTGTCCTGTAAGAACAACAAATGTTGGCTCTGTGGCATCATCGGCAGCACTGCCGTTGATATCAAGATATAACACTGTGTCCGCTGCAGTTCTCCAAGCGTAAGGTCTCAAGTCGTTGATGGTCGTGTAGGCCTCGTTAGTAAGACCGCTAGCACCAGTTGCAATGGTAATTTCCGTTGCATCAATGGCTCCGTCACAATCAGCATCAAATGTGAATGTGTCAGCTCCACCTCCTTCTGTAAGAAGGGCGCAAGCTCCAGTTAATCTTACGTTGAATGTGCTTACAGCTTCACCGGCGGTTGCATGGTTAGCACCATCGGTAAATCCAGCTTCAACGATTGATGGGTCAGTAGCATCTAAGACGGCATCTCCGTCCAAGTCCCAGAACACACTAAGAACTTCGGCTCCACCAGCGATGAAGTCAGAAGCTACAGTTGTGTTTAGGTAGACATCAATGTCTCTGTACTGTCCCAAAGCGGTTGTGGTTCCTCCGTTAACCGTGTCGTTTCTCATTGAAACGGTTATAGATTCTCCAGTTCCGGCTCCGGCAACAGATGATCTCAAAGAGAATGTCTTGGATGAACCAGATGAGATTGTTTTCTCATTGGTAAATGTAACGGAAACAATAGCTGATCCTCCATCGGTAACACCAATGTCACCGGCGGTTGAATCAATGTCTTGTTCCAGATCCAAAGCTCCGTTGGCATCAAAGTCACCAACAGCTCTCATAGCTACCTGAGAAGTAATATCAGTTCCTCCTTCAAAGAATTTGAAGTCAGAAGATGTGAATGTTCCTGTCTCAGAGTAGTTGAAGAGGAATCTCTTTAGAGCTACGTCATCAGAACCAGTAGCTGAA
>Ga0172379_10004860_pt1 | contig 19351 bp, 14 predicted proteins | sample GrowelOW334metaG_FD_119756 | JGI IMG/M metagenome (GOLD analysis project Ga0172379, IMG submission 119756) | Groundwater microbial communities from an aquifer near a municipal landfill in Southern Ontario, Canada - Groundwater well OW334 metaG | ecosystem: Environmental > Aquatic > Deep...
GAAAGCAGCAATCAATAATACGCTTATTCGATACATTGATATCGGTATTTCGACAGCCACACCGGTCATTTTTATTCACGGATTCCCCTTCAGTCATAAGATGTGGACCTTTCCCGGAGGACAAACGGAAGCACTCTCCGGAACGAACCGGGTGATCGCGTACGATGTGCGCGGACACGGAGAATCCGAAGTCGGTTCCGGACATTATTCCATCGAATTCTTTGTCGATGACCTCATCGGTTTGATGAATCATCTTTCCGTCGAAAAAGCAATTCTCTGCGGACTTTCCATGGGGGGCTACATTGCGCTCCGGGCAATCGAACGGCATCCGGACCGGTTTATCGGCCTGGTGCTGTGCGACACCAAAAGCGAATCGGATCCGAATGAAGGAAGGGTAAAACGTGCACAAACGATCAAGGAGATCCAGGAAAACGGATTGAAAGTGTACGCCGAAAATTACGTCAAAAGTGTCTTTGCACCCGAATCATTGCAGAACAAGCAAGATATCGTGAAAGCGATTCAAAGCACGATCGAACGGACCTCTCCGACCGCTCTCTTCGGAACGCTGCTCGCATTGGCAGCCCGCACCGATACGACTCTGGCACTTCCCTTCATCAAGGTCCCGGCGCTGATCCTTGTCGGTGAAAAAGATCTGCTCACCCCTCCTGCGGCAGGTCAGATGATGAAAGAGAAGATACCGAACGCTCAATTTTTTGTCATACCCAACGCGGCGCATATGAGTAATCTTGAGAATCCGGCGCTCTTCAATAAATATCTTGTCGAATTTATCGCTTCGATCCATTGATGACACTTCGATCGGTGCACAGGCACATTGAACAGTGCCGTCTCTGTCCCCGGCTGGTTGAATGGCGGGAAGAAGTCGCTGCAGAAAAAACAAAGCGGTTCAGCGATTGGACCTATTGGGGAAAGCCGGTCCCGGGATTCGGAGATCCGGATGCTGAAGTGGTCATTGTCGGACTGGCTCCCGCTGCCCACGGAGCCAACAGAACCGGAAGGATGTTTACCGGCGACGAAAGCGGAAAGTGGCTCTACCGGGCGCTGCACAAATCAGGTTTCGCAAACCGGCAGAATTCGGAACATGTGAACGACGGGATGAAACTGACCAATTGTTATATCACCGCCGCTGCGCGCTGTGCCCCTCCGCAGAATAAACTGTTTCCGATTGAACTGCAAAACTGCAGGCCGTTCCTCCTTCAAGAATTTCAATTGCTTAAAAAATGTAAAGTGATCGTCGGATTGGGAAAGATCGGGTTCGATACAGCATTTGAGGTTATTCGTTCGCTTAAAAAAACGGATTTGGTGCGGAAGCCGCACTTCTCCCATGTCACCGTTGTTCCGCTGTCAAAATCCCTTACACTCATCGGAAGTTACCATCCAAGTCAGCAAAATACATTTACAGGCAGATTGACCGAACCGATGTTCGATTCGATCTTTCGCGCAGTCCGGAAAGAGTTAAAAGCACTATGACCTTGCGAAGGTTATAGTAAAAAAATCTTGAAACCTTCGCAAGGTTTCAAGAACAGAATTAGTAAAACAGAACCCTTTGCAGGGATTCACGACCCGGCAAATAAAAAACCACACTCTCGAGTGTGGTTTTTTATTGAACCTTCGATGGATCAGATCGTTAATCGACAGATCCCGTTGCAAGAATCAGTTCGTACTTACCATATACAGGATGCGTAACCTGCACCCGCAAATCTGTCGAAACAGGCGGATCGGTTTCCTGATTATTGTCGTCATTAAGATACACGGTAAAGGTCGTAACACCCTCTCCTGTGGAGAATGTATCATACAATGTTGTCGCACTTGCTCCTGTAACAGATCCTGCACCTGCAACAACACTAATGGTTGTACCGGCAGACAATGGATGTCCGTAAATATCTGTGACTTTAAATGTGAACGGACCGCGGGAACCTCCGTTGCCAACCGTAAATGTATCGACACCGGTATTAACGATCACCGGCGCGCCGGTCCATAAAATTAAAATTGAGTCTGAGATAAACGTACCGTCTTTTCCAATTGTACTGGCATAAATTCTTCCATAACCAGGCTCCATCCCTAAAAGAGTATCGGGTGAATTTGGATAGGGATTACCTGGCGTTAAACTTGCAGTAGTAAACCCACCTGCATCTGTTGGGGACCCACCAGTAATTGTGCCATGTGACGAATTGAAATAGACCTGCGTTCCTGGAGCAACAGGGTTACTATATTTGTCTGCAATTCCCACTGTAACAGTAAGAGATGGTGTAAAGGCTCTTTGTAATCCCGGGAAATTATAATTCGGTGCAGCAATCGTAAAATGATTTTGATCGGCAAATCCGGAATAGACAGAAATCTTGGTCGGTTGTGATACGATTGTTTTCGTCAATGTAGTTAATGAAGCAACTATTTGAACAACACCGGCTTGAGTTCCGCTTATGACCGTAACGTTAACTTTCCCCTGTGAATCGGTGCTATCTACATTTGGAGTAAATGTTGGAGACGTGCCACCTGGAACATACGCATTCGGGAAAAATTGCATCGTAAAATTAACGCCAGCCTTTTTTGTAAAATCAATCGGCGTTCCCAATGAATCTCTTACTTCATATGTTAATGTAGAAGTTTCCGTTGCTCCAACACCGGAAACGTAAATATTGCTAGCTGTATTTCCAACAAACGCAATCTGAGCCGGCTCCCTCGCAGTGGTTGAAGTTCCCCCTTTGAGCGAGACTGATAACACATTTGTCAATGTATCGCCAAATTCACCAACAGTTTTAGCTGTAATTGTTCCGGGTAACCGATCCAAAACTGGTGTAAATGAGACAGAGACATTACCATCAGAACCAGTAAAAGAGTTTGATGTTGTTATTATTCCTGCTGTTGTAGAAAAATAGACAGCAGTATTTGGTTTAACCGGATTTCCATATTTATCACCCAATTGCATGGAAATCGGATATTGAGTAATTGTTTTTTCTACTTCTAAAGTATTTGAATTAAGCGGATTAGTGAAATTAAAAAGGGAATCGTATGGAAATCCTCCGTGAATAAGCATTGAAATTGGTGAGGATTTAATCGATCCCGAAAAATTTTGTGCAATTAATTGAAGCACAGTTGATCGATTCCCGCTTGTCAAAGTTGCACTAACTCTCCCTGTATTTAGATCAGTGAGCGTTGAATCGGGTAGAATTTTTTCTCCATTTCCCGAACCGCCGATTATTTTGAAAAACAATTTTGTTTGGTTTGCAAAATCAAGAGGATTGCCGAGAGCATCACGTCCTTCAAAAATGATATTTGCATTATCTTCGCCGCCAACACCTGAGACAGAGAGCTCCGTTTTATCCTGAGAGATAAATGAGATCGTCGCGAGAGGACCGGTTTTAACATAAATTAACTTTCTATCTGTCAACATCGAGACTTCACCGCTTGTTATTTTTCCAGATATCTGAACTGAACCAGCCCTGTTCCCGCTATGGAATGTTGTTGTTGCAATACCTAAGTTATTCGTTGTTGCAATAAGTGAAGAAAGATATTCCCCTCCATCAATACTCTTATCCAAAGTGAATATGACCGGGATATTCGGTGCAGGATTATTGTTTGCGTCCAAAACTTTGACTTGAATGTCTTTAGATGTTGTAGAACCCAAACCATTCACAACAACTGTGTCAATTCCAGGATTTACTAGAGCTATACTTCCGACTTTTCCACTGTCTGACGCTCCTGATGTTATAACACCGGTAAACACTTTTTTAATATTTCCGTTAGGACCATTCACTTCAAAATTCAAACTAATCGGGATACTCTGGTTTAAATTTTTAGTCCGTTTATCAACGACCGACACGCTGAAATGAGTGTATGTTTTATCGTCGGTATCAGGCAGTATTTTGTTAACATCACCCAACAATACTGCCCCCGTCGTATCGAAACCGACACCCGTTACGCTGATCGATGTCCCTTCAGAGAGAGGATTGCCGTTATTATCATCAACCGTAAATTTAATTTCTTTTGACCCTAATCCCGGAACTACGAACACAGAATCAGTAGACGAAATTCTCGGTGCGCCTGAAAAAAGTATCGTAAGAGTTTTTGTAAATATCGGAGAAGATGCCGCGGTTGATACAATTTTAGATTTGTCTGATTTTAAAGTTTTTGATTTGTTCGTCCGTAAATTTTTAATTATCAGGCCTTCGTTGACGATTACTTTTTTGCTGCCGTTAATTTGAGGTGAAGAACTTGAACCGGCAGTACCAACTTGCGCCGTAACAGTCGCAATACCATTTGGCGGAAGCGGATTTCCCGTAATTAAATCAACACTGATAGTTCCATCGGCAGATGTTGAGGCGGTGGGTTGGATCAAACCGCCGTTTGTTGAAAAGTAGACTATCGTTCCCTGCTGTACAGGATTGCCGAATGTGTCTCCGACTACAGCCGTAATCGTATTCCGCAAATTAAATTTTACACCGCCGGGGATATTGACTTTATTCGACCCAATGGTAAAGCCGGTGGGAACCGGTAAACCTCCGGCAATCGGCACTGATACCACCTGCGATTTAATTGTATCGATTTTTGTCGTGTCAACAGCATTTTTAACTAATGAGTACGCTTTGATCTGTGCAAGGCCCGATTTCTGTCCTGATGACAACTGCACTACTACTTGACCAGCAGAATTCGTAACAGTGCTTGTTCTATTTAATTCAGTCAGGTTATCCGGTTTTGAAACTAATGAAAAATAAACGACTGTTTTATTCTTTTCGTCTACTGGAACACCAAGCGAATCCCTTACCTCGAAGGTCAAATTTGTGGCATCAACCGATCCCTCACCGCGGATGGAGATTGTGGAATATGCACTGCCGACAAATGTGATCAAACCGGGACGAAGCGAAGGTTTTCCAGTAACTATGCTATCAATAGCCGACGTAACACCCCGCATTACAATTTCACCCAATGCGATAGATTTTTTCGTTGCACTGTATGAAACCGTAAAGACAGTATCGAAAAAATCACGCCGCGATAATCGCAATGTTGTGCTTACTTCATTTGCTTCGCTGGTGGTAAATGTGTAATTGAATGTTCCGTCTGTTTTCGTCGTATCTTTCCTGAGCGGATTGTTGAGAGTTACGACAACAGAATCCAGAGGTGCGCTGCTTTTCCGAAAAGCTGTTCCGGAAACTGAAACAGAATAGGTATCTGTCGGAGAGTTCGGATTTTCACACGAGAACACTCCAAACAGCAGCACTATAAGGAGGAAACTAAGACTCTTTTTAAAATTTTTCATAGTCGTTATCCGCAATAATTTATTTTTTGACTTTCAATCGCTCGATCTCGGAAGCTGTCTTCGCCCGTTCAATTTCAATCGGATTAATTCCTTTCCGCTCGGCAGCGGTGGCAACGCGTTCTTCGATCGTCGGAACGACCTCCGCTTTCAACAGAATGATCAATTCCTGCGTCGTGGTCGACGATTTATCGTATCCGAAGACATACCGCAATCCGAAGAACCACCACGGAAGATCTTTCAGGAACGGAATCCCTCCCCGCTCCATCGTTTCGGAGTTGGTATAGAGTCCGCCGATAACGGTCTCTTCTCCGTCGTACAACACGGAAAATGTCTGTGCTGAAGATTTATTGATGATCGGGCCGGCACTGACCGTGCTTCGCTCCGCCTTCACATCCAGATTGATGAACTTGATTCCGTTCTCGTCGTAGACCGTCGGTTTCACATCGATGATAATACCGGACGACACCGGCTGCTGGATGGTATTCCCCGCGAAATCCCGCGTAGTGATAAAAATATCCTGACCGACCTGTATCCGCCCCTGCTTGCCGGATGATACGACGATAGAGGGACCGGAAAGGACATCGCCGAGTTGATTGCTCTGGAAGAAATTGACCAATGCCGAAATATTCGAAAACTTGATCGCCGGAATGATCTTTGCCGCAAAACTGCTCTGAGTGGTAGTTTGATTTGTTGATCCAAACGGATCTGTCTGTCCCGTGTTCAAATTTGCTCCAAACCGTGTCGGGGTCCCGTTCGTTGAATCGCCTGAATAGAAAAAGTTCCAGTTAATCCCTGCGGAGAGCGATTTCACAACATCGACCGTAAAAAAGACGGACGAAATCCTGATGTCGCGCTGACGAAGAAGCATTCTTCCCATCGAGTCTGCTTTCGCCCCCGTTCCCCCTCCGGTAAATCCTCCTGAGGTTGCCGATGCGGTATCGGCAGGAGCATACACGTAAAAAAATTCTTCCCGTTCATCATACCAGAGCTTGTTGGCGCGCAGCACGTTTTCGAATGCCTGCATCCAGTACATGTTCTCGACATCGACCCCGATCGGTTTCTTGCTGTTGCTCGCATCGACCACGATCTTGTTCAAATATTTTTTGCTGAAATCGCTGAAGAGGAGCATTGCCTTATCGAACGGCAGCGACTTCGACATAGAGACAAGCTCTTCGGGGGCAACGTAATCATTCAGGTATAACCGCCGTTCCCTGTTATTTTGCGGTACGGTATACTGAGCCATAAACATGATACCGATAATGAGAACCAAGAATCTTTTCATTACTCTATGTCCTTATTTTTTTTCTCAAATTGAATTTTCACTTGTTTGGTCGACACGATGCCGCCGTCATTCAATGTAAATTCTACCATTCCTTCCTGCGGATACACGCCGGTCACTTTTCCGAGATACACCTCGTCCCCCACTTGCAGCGTTACCATTCGTCCGTCTTCTTTCATCACGAGCGCTTTTCCGTTCGCCGTGGCTTTTACAGAGATTTTGTTCACATCGATCAAATTCCTGACGTTGAGCGGCGTGGCGCTGAGAATGCTGGGCTGGAACGGATTGGAGGTGATGGGCTGCGGCGTCGAATCGGGTTTCATCACCTGCATGGAGAGCGATTTTTCGCTGCTGAAGTATGCGTTCACTTCCATTTCATAGGCGATCGAAATCTGTGGATACTCCGTCGAATCCGTCTGCACTTCGGCGCTGCGAATATTGAGACTTGATATTTTATACAATTTTCTTCCGTTCTCCAGCAGCCAGATGAATCTCATCAGATTGGGGAATTCGGTGACGCCGTTCAATTTGTACGTATTATACCCGTACTGTTTCAGGTTCTTGCTGGAGATGAACGAAAGGTTCATCTTCAACTGCTGTGCACCGCTTTCGTTGATGATATCACTCAGGTACCCGTACGTCTGCGAGGAGACATCGGACTCGGAAATTTCTTTGATCCTGTTGTTCCATCGATGGAGCGTCTCGCGCAGCTTCGACTGCACCTGTGCGATGGAATTCAACTGACCGGTGTTGTCCTGCAGCTGGGCGGTTATTTTTTTTGTCTCTTTTGTGTTCTGTTCGATCTTTTTCGGTTGATAGAAGAACGTGATATATCCGCCGATAATGGTGACCAACAGAATGATGACACCGAGTGCAATACTATTTCGTAATTTATATGACACTGTTCACCTATTTATTATCTGCTTCAATTTTTTCAACGGTTAAAAAGAACTTATACACATCTTTCCCCCGGATACTTTCGACGTCAACGCTTTGCAGCGTCGCTTTCTCGAACATGTTGGCAATCCGCGGGATTCGCTGGCGGTACATCGAGTACCCGGTCAACTCCACGGCCGACGGACCGCGGGAAACAAGGTCCCGGATCCAGACGGAATTGACATTCTCGATGCTGCCGGTAAGATGGTTAAAAATTTTACTCCACCGGTTGTAGTTCGGAACAACGGAATCGTATACCGCCAGCGCGCTTTCGAACTGTTTGTTCTGTCCGTGCAGACTGTCAAGGATCCCCTGCAGCCGCTGGTTCTCGGCAAGCTGCGCCTGTACTTTTTGTAGTTCATTGCGCGACTTTCGCACATCATCGCTCTGCGCCGCATACCGCGAAGTGAAGAAGAGCGTAACCATGAATATCAAGACGAGCAGAAGGTATCCATGCCACGCAAGTTTAAATGTCTTTTGCCCTTCCCGGAAACTGGTCGGCAGCAGATCGATATCGTAGTACCGTTTGTTCTTCGGTTCGAGCGCACGCATCGCCGCCGCAATGGGAATCGCATATTCGGAGACGATCGATTCAGGATCATCCTCGAATTCCGTCGTGTCCAGTGTTGCCGCTGCAAGATATTCGATCGGCGCCTCGGCGAACTGAGGCGACAGAAATTGTTTCAGATCGATCTTGTGCGCTTCACCGGCAAGGAATATCCGGTCGATGTGCATGATGCCGGCGCTGTCCTGTTCGAGCAGAATACGGGAATAGATCGTATTCTCGATGTTCGGCGTCAGTCTTCCTTCGCTGATGACCGGCGCAAAGTGGAAGAAATTCTCCCCCTTCATAAAGATCAACCGGCTGAATTCCGATCCCACGTAGACGATGATCGATATTTCAGCTTCCCCGAGCTCGTAATTATTGCGAACGAGGTTCATCAGGGATATATCGGATGTTTCAATAAACTGGACCTTCGGCACTCTGCGTCCTAGAAAATCCTGAACGCTTTCGATAAGATCGAGCAACCCCATCCCGTCTTCGCGTATGATTGCCAAAATCTGTCCTTCGGCAGCGGCAATATTGGCTAATGAATCGAGTGTTGGCTTTACCGACCGGGTTGCCGACAGTTCATCGACGAGTTTCTTTCTTAATTTTGTTCCCGAGAATCCGAAATTATCTTCAAACTGCTGATAGTATACCGATGGCTCTGAGATTGAATAGATGAGATGATATTTTGTCGTGGGATATTCAGACAATAAACCAATGATCACTTCTCCGTTTGTATCGCTTCCGCTCGCTTCGGCAAATTCTTCTTTTTCACTTCCGGCTTCGATCGTGTCAACCATATCGAAACTCTCCGATGGACCTGTTTCGGAGCCGATCGTTTTCTCTTCAAGTCTTTTGACAAGGTTTACTGTTTTTGCATCATGCAAAATTATTTTCTTCTCTTTCAATGCAAGATGAACAAACTTAACATCAAGACCGTCCACAAACAGTCCGATGACAGTCTTACCTTCTCCAGTACTATACGGCATAGTCGCTACTCATGATTATAAAGAATTATTCGTGCTTAATATTTGCTGCATTCGTTTCTTGTTGTTCGCATAATTCATGGCATTATCGAGCGAAATCTTCTTCTGCAGGTACAGTTTTTTGAGGTCCTGTTCCATCGTCTGCATTCCTATTTCATTCGATTCCTGGATCATCTGGTAGATCTCCCCCGTGTTGCCGTTCTTGATTGCCGCCCGGACGGATGCATTCATGATCATGATCTCGCGCGCTGCCACCCGTTTCCCGTCCAGACTCGGAATAAGTTTTTGCGACAGCACCATCTTCCCCACATCCGCAAACCGGCTCCGGACCCGGTCCTGCTCCACCGGCGGAACTTCGCCGATGATACGGTCGATACTTTCCACCGCCGATGCGGTATGCAGGGTCGAAAATACTTTGTGGCCGCTGTCCGTTATTTCGAGAGCGGTAAAGATCGTTTCCGGATCGCGCATTTCGCCGATCATGATGATATCGGGATCCTGCCGCAGCGCCTGGATGGCACCTTCCTTAAATGAGAGCACATCCCTGCCGACTTCGCGGTGGCGGACGATACAGCGGTCCGATCTGTGGACATACTCGATCGGCGATGCGATCACGACAATGTGGCCGTCGACCGTGTGATTGTTCAGATCGATCATCGCATCGAGCGTCGTACTTTTTCCCGAACCGGTGATGCCGGTGATCAGGATTAATCCTTCTTTGGTGTGAGCAAGGCTCACAATTTTTGTCACGTTCGGATGGAGTTCAAGCGACTTGTACGGCCGGACAGTGGCATTGATCGCCCTCATATTCAACGCAAGATGATCGAGATCCAGATACGCATCGGCTCTGAACCTTCTCATCGTTTCACCGTCCATAATCATGTATGAGAAGTCTAAATTCTTTTGTTCATACATATACTGTCTCTGCCGCGCTGTAAGAAGAGACTGAATCAGGATGTTGGTATCGTCCACACTCAGCGGATCAAGAGTCGGATCGGGTTTTTTTGATCCGAAGATCCTGTACCAAATTTTCTCGTGACCGCCGTAACCGCCGAAATCGATATCCGAGGCATTGAGCACGAACATTCTCATCAACAAAGCATCGACAAAATATTTTAACGCAGATTTATTCTCGATCGGCAATTTTTCGACCGCATCGCCGATAAAAATCTGCCGCTCTAAACCTTGTGTGGATTGAGGGATTTGAGTAATAACCTGATTGAGAATTTGACGTGCATTCTCTGTCACATCAGAGGATATAGTGAGAGAAGCACTCGTAGACGTTGCCTGCATTCTCGCTCAGTGTTGGTGAATAATGGAATCAAGTTCGTTCATGACAGTCGTAAAATAAAGGGTTTACCAAAATTTTTCAAGTGTTACATGAACTATTGGTCTGAATATATTGAAAGGCAAAGTAAATGTCAACAGTATAATGGAGTGAGAAATCGTTGTACTCTATACTCAAGGTGAATTTTCCCCATAATACACTGCAATTACTCAAACCAAGATACGATTTCGTAACTTCCGGTAATTGGATAAGCGGGCGGGGATAATGACATTAGTCTGTCGTCATAATGGTAACTTTTATAAAAACCGGTCCCCGGCCAGCCGGTTGTTCCCACTGCCTGACGAACGGATTGTGAAATGCCGCCTAAAAGTTTTATCGATCCGGCTTTGGGTCTTGTGCTGTAGTGTTCCGCCCCGAAACCCTTCGTTTGTGAAAACATGGCTGCCTGAATATTTATATCCCCGGTGTTATTTGCTGCATTGTCTGCAATGAATATCTCTTTTGTAGCAATAATTCCAAGAAGATCCGTTGATTCCATAATTCTGGGATCGTCTTTATACACAATATCGTCGTCAATAAATACTCTCCCTCCGACTCCGCTGCCATTCGTTAGTGTTCCAATGCTGACCTGACCGCTGACAGTCCCTTTTAACCGAAGGATTGCCCCCTCAAAAATAATCGACCCGTTTGGTGCATATGTTGAAATTGCCGTGGTTGTTGCTGCTGCCGCACCTATTTTTACGGTGATCGTTGCATCGGCATTGAATGTTGCCCAAACGGTATCGGTCGTTGCAAGATACCGTCCGTGAGCCATTGCCGAATCTTTCGTGGCGTCAAGATTTGAAGGTAAAGTCATATCAACACCAGATTCATATCCTCCGTAAAATTTCGGTGACCCGGTACCCGATTTCCCGTTTTTTGTTGTAACTTTTCCGTTAAAAACAGGATTGCCGCTATAATACAGTTTCGTATTGCTGTGAAACGGCCCCCACACAGTGTCACCGGTAACCCAGCTGATAGTCGAAGGTTCATTATCCGAAAAATATGCAAATTTTGAAAAATAACTGGGCTGCATTAATAATGAAATTGTTTGATTTGTCCCTTGGTAGGTACCAACAGAAGTTATTTTCACCCGTTGTAATGTGGTATCGGTAACGGTAACGGTAAATATCCCATTATTAAACGGAACATTCGTGAATCCCGTTCTCCATAAATGATTTTCCCAAATTTTTGCACAGGCAAAATTTGCACCGGCAGAGGCAATATTGTACCTCTGGGTACTTTCGTAATATGTAATTGCATTATCCATTGATTGAACACTAACATCGGCCATATTTTTTCCTAAAACGAGGAAAATAATGCTAAACCCGATGATCATATAAATTGATGTCCTGCCCATATTTCCTCCTCCGGATCAATTAACGATTCCGCAGGTTCCTGGCTACCAACCGAACCTGCCTCCAGTATGCCGTTTGATACTGTTGATCATATTGAGCTGAATTATACTGCAACGATGCCGCAGCCAAATTCTCAACTTGTATCGTTATTTGCATAGAACTGATTTGTCCATAATTTGAAATCGGATACGTAATAGGATCTTTGTTTGCGTCAAAATATTGTAAGTTAAAAACCGTTATACCCAAATTGACGCCTTTGGGGGTTTCATTGTTTACCCGTCGATAAATGAGCCGATCCCTAGGATTAGGAGTGTTTGATGTCTCACTTGTGGGTCCAATGTAGTAATCGATACTGTCGACGTTACCATCATTATCAACATCGGTAAGATATTTTATCCGGGTTGAATCCGCGTATCGAATGGCTTTGGTCGGGTCGGGAATTTTATCCGGGTTCTTGCAATATCCAATTTTTCGAAAGTCGTACTCCAACAACCGCACGATCTCAACCAGATTTTGTTGAACAATTAAATCGCCCCGGAATGCCTGCATATTCTCAGCACTGGATGCATTGATCCGAATTCCCATAAGAAGCAAAGAACCGAATACCATTGTAGAAGCGATCAAATCAAGAATAGTCTGGGAGCCCATAAAACTTCCTAACGAAAATACCAATAACTAAAAACAGACTGGAAATACAACGTGTCTGCTGTCGGCACCTGGGTACTGTAATTCAACAAATAGTCGCTGGTGATATAAACAGAAATTTTTTTATTGAACTTTTGGGATGAGGAACTTGAGATGATGTTGCTTACAATATCAACATACTCAACTTTGACTCTCGTTTTATAAATAACTCCGGAAAGCGTATCATATTTTATAAAATTGTTATAATCGTCGATATCATCGAAATTATCTTCCGTCAATTCTCCTGTTTCAGCTTTTAAATAACTGGCGGACGTTAACGCTGTTGTTGCCGAGACCGCCGCATCGACTGTTTTTTCATCGAAAGCAAGCGCATTAGCTTTTTCAAGCATAGACGTTCCAAGAGATGTCGCAGCGATTCTATATTCCGACATATCTTTTGTAAATCCGACATCAAGCGTTGTCGTGTTGATAGACAAAATCAATCTGCCCATTAACATCAACGCCATAATCGTCAACATTGTCTGCCCGAGACCCATAAGAAATTATTTTTGAAGTAAAGTAAACATATACAGTCGTTAACACTGTGGCAGGGAACACAAGATATATAACTACAAAAATCATACCTCGTGCTTTTATGGCGTAATGTGGAAATTATTTCCGAGAATAGGAAGCAAGAATTGAAATAATTACAAAACTCTAATCATCTTCAACGGTCGAAGAAATCACCTCTTCTAACGATGTTACCCCCTCTTTCATTCGTTCCATACCCGAACGGCGCAATGTCCACATGCCGTCTTTCGACGCCTGTTCCCGAATCGAATTTTCATCAACTTTTTCCCCTGCATTCAAGACGATGTTTTTAATGGCTTTGGTAAAGAATAACGCTTCATGAATAGCCGCCCTCCCTTTATACCCCCCGTTGCATTTATCGCATCCGACCGCTTTATAAAAGGTGTGACCCTGCATATCTTCTTCAGTAAATCCGAATTTTATCAAATCTCCTTTTTCAGAATCATCGATCGGCTGCTTGCAAATCTTGCACAAGGTTCTGATCAGGCGCTGGGCAACGATGATGTTGATCGCGTACGCGATCAGGAACGGCTCGATTCCCATTTTATAGAGACGGGCAACAGCACTGGGCGCGTCGTTCGTGTGCAGTGTGGAGAAGACCAAGTGACCGGTGTTGGCAAGCTTGATCGCCGTTTCTGCGGTGATCTTATCGCGCATTTCACCGACCAGGACGATATCGGGATCGTGACGGAGAATACCGCGTATCGATTGTTCGAACGACATCTTCGGACCGATCTTCAACTGCCGGGCCCCCCTGATGATGTATTCGACAGGCTCTTCGATCGTCAGCACATTCACCGTCGGATCGATTACCTGGTACAATGCGGCGATCAATGTCGTGGATTTACCGGACCCGGTCGGACCGGTAAGGATGATGATCCCCTGCGGCTTATTGATGGCTTTGTAGAATAAATTCTTTGCCGGCCCCTGCAGTCCGAGCTTGTTCAGATCGGTGATAACTTTTCGGTCGTCGAGAACGCGGATGACGACGCTTTCGAATTTATTTTTGAATTCCGTCGTCACAATCGGCATGATCGAAACACGAAACCGCAATTGGTGTCCGTCGATCACCCGCTGCACGAATCCGTCCTGCGACATTTCCCGTTCAAACCGGTCAACACCTTTCGTTCTATCCTTGACCACCGCCATCACCGCTTCGGGCATCGTGTTTTCCTGACAGTGCCAGAGTTTCAGATTTCCGTCAACGCGGAAGAGGAAGTTCGTTCTGTTTCCTTCTGCCGCGACGATGTGCACGTCACTCACATCGGTACGTACGGCTTCCACAAGCGCTCCTTCGAATAAATTCGCAAGAGCACTCTTATTGATCTCGGCATTGAGCAGATCTTCATCGACCTGCGACTCATCATCGGGGGCATCAACCGAAATCCCCGAATCTTCCAGCAGTTTCAAGAATTCGTTTTGCGGAGGAACGACCTGTTCCAGCAGGCTCTGCAGTTCTTTCAACCGGCAGTACGTCACTTCATATTTTTTTACATTGAAATTCCGCGCAATGATCGGGATGTTCCTGTCGGTCGGATCCGCGCACACAATGATCAATTTGTCGGATTGCTTTTCGTCGAACTTCAACGGGAGCATTTTTGACTGGATGAGGAGATCCCTGTTCCCTTCGGGAAGTCCGTCGACCAGCTTGCGGATGAAATCAATTCTCGGTTTGTCAATATTTTCGTCGGCGATATAGATCTCGCGGAATGCGTAGAGGTTGGCAACTTCGCGGAACACAGAGTCATGATCCGCATTGAATTCTGTCACGAGGATCTGCCCTAAATTCCTTCTCTCTTTTTTAGCCGCTTCCGCCTCTTTGACTCGAAGCGATTTTTCGAGCGTCTCGTAATCGATGATCCCTTTTTTCAGAAGCGTATATCCGATTTTATCGGTAATGTCTAGATCAGCCATGGCAGTACATTAAAAAAATGATAAAAAGAAATGGATCCAACCGCCCCCCGGAGGTTTCGGTTTGATCGTCGCCGTTTCTGAAGAGACGAGCGTCAACGCCGTCAGCACGACCATAATGATCATCGAGATGACCAGCTGGATCATATCGATCGCATTCCTCATCCGATAACTTGTTTCTTTCTCGTAGTACTCTGCAAGCTGCATCGCCGTATTTTTTACAGTCCCTGTTTCAGCGCCGGAGTGGAAACGGGAGATGGCGGTCTTCGTAAATACACCGGTCGCTTCGAACGCCTCGGTGATGCCCGCCCCTTTTTCGACCATCAACGGCAGCGCTACATTTTTGATCTGTCCTTCCATATATTTATTTCCGCACGCTTCCGAGGCCATACGAATCACTTCAATATTCTCCCCCGAACCGGAATACAGCGCATAAAACACCCGGCAGAAAATTTCGATGCTTGTCTTATGAAGCAGATCGCCGATGGAAGGGACCTTCCACATGTACTTATCGAGAAGGTATCGTCCCTTTTCCGTCGCGATAAACCGGACAAAGATGACGACGGGAATGATGATGGCAAGGGCAATCCATTCGATATTGCCGGTAATGAATGCGCTCAATTTCAATGTGCCCCGAGTCATCGGGGGAAGTTCGATCTTGAATTTTTGGAACAGACTTGCCGTGGCCGGGAAAATGTACGCGACATAATATCCGACGGCGATGAAGAGGATGACCAATGTTACCAAAGGCATGATCAACGCGCTCTTCAGGTCTTTTTTAAATTGCGCCTGCCGTTCAAGGAATTTTGCGGTACTTTCAAAGATCTCTCCCATATTACCGCTTTTGGAGGCAAGTCCGAGCATATGCGCCGCAAATTTCCCGAGCGCTTTCTCATGTTTTTGGAATGCTTTTTCGCTGTCTTTTCCCTGTTTCAGATCCTGATTAATTTCGCGAATCGCTTCACGCAGCGTCTTATTCTGGATATCGTTGATCAACATCGCCATCATGTCGTTGAACGGCAGCTTCTGTTTGATCAAATCCGCGCTGACACGAACGAACGAAACTACCTCGACGTCGGGAACCTTCCCCCCTTTGCCTTCGAATAATTTTTTGCGGACATAGACAACCTCATATCCCATTTTTGCAAGGGCGTCGTTGACTTCCTGCTTCGTAAATGCCTTTTGTTCTCCGTCAATGGGGGCTTCTTTTCCCTTTTTCACCCGGTAGAGGAATGTAACGCGCGGATGAACGGAAGCTAATTTAAACTTCCGTTCTCGTGCCATTTGAGCGGCTTTATCCTTAGCGAGTTTAAGAGTTTCCGCATTGATGATCCCTTGCACCGGCTTGCCGCTGAGCGAAACACCATCTATTTTGAATTCTGCCATAATCGTTGCATTGGATGAGTAAGGAAGATCACTTCAAAGATACAATCGTACTAGTTGAAAATCAACTGACAGGAGGGTATTTAAAACAAAACAAGCAGAAGATCAAAAAGGAATCTCTGCTTTATTCTTTTGTTGCGAAGGTTGTATCTGTTACTGAACGTTAAGGATATTTCTCGGGCCTTGCGGCAGCACTGTAATCGTTAAGATGATGTCGCTTCCATCCGGATTTTTAACTTTCCCAACACCTCTGAAAACAACTGAATCGTTCCCGTAAACACCATCCACAGAATACAGCCCGTTGGCATTATCGATAAATTTATCGGTTACCAATTTGTCAATGGTCAAACCTGTGAACGATCGCCCCCCCCCTCCCATTGATGTCGGTCTGCCGTAATAATGACGTGCTTTTGCAGCAAGGTGAAGAAGGTCGGTAGTCATTGCGTTTCGGTTAGAACTAGAGGCATTATCATTAAACAATGTCAATGCGACAGCCACAGCAATACCGACGATAATTACGCCAAGTATGATTAATAAGAGCTGTTGTTGTCCCATTGTTGTTTAATTTTTCTTAATAATGAATGAATTCACGATTAAAAATTTTCTGTCGTGCCTTGAAGGGCACGACAGAAAACATTTTAAAAACTACGGAAGAGCCGATGCTGATCCCCATGTACCTAAAGCATAACCTGTCGCGGTAACAGTCATAGTAACAGTCGGATATGTTCCGTCTGTCTGCTGTGTCTTTCCATAACCGGTAAAAATAACATGTGTCGCATCGCCAACAGTCGATACTTCATACACACCATTATCATTGTCAGGAAATGCAGCAGAGACAAGAACGCCAACAGAATCAATACCTGTAAAGTTATTTCCGCCGCCGCCAAGAGCGGTAGGTTTACGAAAATATTGCTGAGCTTTTGCTGCAAGTTGAACTAGATCGTTCGTCACAGCATCTTTGTTTGCGCTGATGGCATTATCCTGAAACATTGTAATACCAACTGCGACAGCGATACCGACAATGATCACTCCGAGAATGATCAAAAGCAATTGTTGTTGACCCATAATAGTGCTCCTTTAATTGGTGTTGAATTGATGTGAGTTGATTAAGTTATTCCCCTTTGGTATACCTAATACATGGCATGTTGTGTGCCAGGTAAATAGTATTCAAAAATCGCAAAAACAGCGTACTTTCACATCAATTAGGAAATATTTTCCTTATAAGAGAAGTAATTACTGATGAATTTTTTTCCGGCAATGGTGATTGTTACCGGATGCAAAGATACGAGGTTGATAATTAAGAGTCAATAACCCGATTTTAGAAAACGAACTGAATGCAATCCGGACATCTGTATGATTACGAAAGACAAAATGGCAATATTTTAGGCCATTTTTGAAAAAAGAGTGAATCCATGATTGTGCAAAAGTTAACGAAGATACAACTTCAATTTCTGAGCATTCAACAAAGAATCAAGTCTCTCATTTCCTTTATCAATCCATTTTTCCTTTTGAAGGATCGACAAGGATGAATAATGTTTATTCTTTTTGTCGTAAACCATTCCTAGTTTAAAATGCATCGATCTCCGGTTTGGATCGAAATTCAGGGAGAGCAATCCGTTATCGATAGCGACATCATAGAATCCTAGAAAATTGTAACTGTCGAATATTTTTTCAAGGTATCGGGCTTTTTCTCCGGAAGATAAGGATGAACGATATTCCGTGTACGCCGACAGAAGTGTGTCGATTCGATCTGTTAATTCCGCCTCCGGAAATACCCGTCTCATCTTTCGCTGAACGGTATACGCGAAAGCCGTGTCATGCACCTGAAATGCAAAGACAATATTGTACACATACGACAACGCATAGGTACTGTCTTCATTCAGGCTTTTTCGAGTGAAGAAGATCGCTTGTTTCTGCATATCAAGCCCCCAGTACCGTGTACCGATCGCTAATGAGAGATTGGCTCTTTGAAAAGAAGTATAAGGATACGAATTGAGCATTTGCCGCAATTGGATGATCGTTTCGTGAACAGAGGCCTGCTGAACATTCAACAACCCTTGCGGTTTTTTATACAACCGGTCTGCAAGATAATTCACGCTGTCAAATTCACCGATCGCGTGTTTTGCAACCAGTGCTAAATACGTCAAATCAGGATGTCCTGCCACTAGTGAATGATTTTTAACAAAAAAATCGTTTGCTGCCGAATCATTTCCATTTTTCATCTCTTCGAGAACGCCCGCATACCGGCCGATATTTTTTATTGCGGGAGTGTATGGAAAAACCTCGTATACTTCAAAGGCCCCTTTGGCAAAAACTTTTTTAAATGAATAGTCCCTGTTGAGTCCAAAATCGTATTCATAGTCCCGCCAGTCATAATTGTCGATCGCACTGACGATATAACGGATATTGTAATCACGGATCGACGCATTAAAAAGATTAACCGGGACCATACCTCTGAGCACGTACACTTTTTTATTATCCAGGAAAAAGGAAAGTTCCTTATATGGAGAGAGGACCACAGCGGAAGAATCATTCTGTCGATTGAGCCATTCTGCGGCGAACGGCAGCGGTATCTCACAGTGTCTTACCGGCAGTCCATTGCTTTCTACCGCATCCATGAATGTACCAAGAGGATCTTCACGTAATTTGTGCTGAGTACCAATAAAATTAAACGACCACACAAGGTTCGGTATCATCAGAATGCATACGACAATCGCACCAATCATCTGATTCCTGTGCGGATTCAACTGTACGATATACTGAAGTCCGGAAGCGAACCATAACAGGAACAACAGAAGGATTGGAAAGAGAAATCGCACATCGATAACCGGGTAGACAAGGATTATCCCGACATGAGCGGCAAACAAAACCACTTTTATATAAAAATCTTTATCGTTCTTACATTCAACCCAAATCCCGGTGATCACCGCCGCAAGACCGGCCATCCCGATCACTCCGTAGAGTTTGCTCATGATTGCACTAACGACTTTTTGAACAATTGATTGTTGATCCACCAATGCCATCCAGGGATTATTGAATGTGTATTGAAATGAATCATACACCGATGAAAAGATCAGCACAACCGCATTGCCGGCATAAAATTGGGAATTTTTAACGATCCGTGTCCACAGTTC
>Ga0172379_10004861_pt1 | contig 19339 bp, 20 predicted proteins | sample GrowelOW334metaG_FD_119756 | JGI IMG/M metagenome (GOLD analysis project Ga0172379, IMG submission 119756) | Groundwater microbial communities from an aquifer near a municipal landfill in Southern Ontario, Canada - Groundwater well OW334 metaG | ecosystem: Environmental > Aquatic > Deep...
CCTATTTGTTTCTTACAAATAAGAGTTTTTTGTCCCGCTATTTGCACAATTGAAAACCCTCTTACGTTAAATCTATCATTTTAGTCTGTTTTTGATAAAATCTTCTAACCCTATACTTGGCAATGTTTTTGCAGTAAGGTAGACAGATTTTCACGATCACATAAGACTAGAAGGTACGAACATGTCAACCAACGAAAAAACATCCCTGAGACAGAAAATGACGATTGACGGCAACGAAGCCGCCGCATTCGTTGCCCATAAAACAAATGAAGTGATAGCAATTTATCCGATCACCCCCTCCTCCAATATGGGGGAATGGTGCGATCAATGGTCTTCCGAAGGAAAGAAAAATATCTGGGGAACAGTCCCCGTTGTTGCCGAAATGCAAAGCGAAGGAGGAGCCTCCGGAGCGGTCCACGGCGCACTCCAAACCGGATCGCTCACCACCACATTTACCGCATCGCAGGGATTGCTCCTGATGATCCCGAACATGTTCAAGATCGCGGGCGAATTGACCTCCACCGTGTTTCACGTATCGGCGCGTTCGATCGCGGCGCAGGGACTTTCCATTTTCGGAGATCACAGCGATGTGATGTCCGCACGGTCGACCGGATGGGCGATGTTGTGTTCGCACAATGTCCAGGAGGTGATGGACTTCGCATTGATCTCGCAGGCGGCAACGCTTGAGTCACGAATTCCGTTCGTCCATTTCTTCGACGGATTCAGGACATCGCATGAAGTGATGAAGATCGAGGCGCTCTCGATCGACGATATCAAAGCAATGATGGACACCGATCTGATCGCCGCACACCGCAGACGCGGATTGACGCCGGACAGTCCCATGATGCGCGGAACGGCGCAGAATCCCGATGTGTACTTCCAGGCGCGCGAAACGGTCAATCCGTTCTACGAGAAGACGCCGGCGATCGTTCAAAAAGCGATGGACCAATTTGCAAAGATTGTCGGACGGCAGTACCGTCTGTTCGATTACTACGGAGCTCCCGATGCCGAACGGGTGATCGTGATCATGGGGTCGGGTTCCGAAGCGGTGCACGAAACGGTTGAAGCGCTTCTCGAAAAAGGAGAAAAAGTCGGCGTGGTGAAAGTGCGCCTCTACCGTCCCTTCTCCATCAAACATTTTATCGACGCATTCCCGAAAACGACGAAGTCGATCGCCGTGCTCGACAGGACAAAAGAACCGGGTTCATCCGGCGAGCCGATGTATCTCGACATCGTGAATGCAGTCCACGAACAGTTTGCTGCCGGCGAACTTCCGTTCGCAGTACTTCCGAAGATCATCGGCGGACGGTACGGCCTCTCGTCGAAGGAATTCACCCCCGCAATGGTGAAAGCGGTCTACGATGAACTGGCAAAAGCGAAATCGAAAACCCATTTCACTATCGGCATCCACGACGATGTCTCCATGACCAGTCTGGAATTCGATCCGTCGTTCACCACCGAAAAATCCGACGTCGTCCGCGCTCTCTTCTTCGGTCTCGGTGCAGACGGTACGGTCGGCGCCAATAAGAATTCGATCAAGATCATCGGCGAAGATACCGATTTTTACGGCCAGGGATATTTCGTGTACGACTCGAAAAAATCCGGCTCAACCACCACATCGCACCTGCGCTTCGGGCCGCGCCCGATCCATTCCACGTATCTGATCTCCCAGGCGAATTTCGTCGCCTGCCACCAGTGGCAGTTCCTCGAGAAATTCGACATGCTCAGCTCGCTGATCGACGGCGGAACATTCCTGATCAACTCGCCGATCGGAAAAGAGCGGGTGTGGGACAACCTCCCGCTGAAAGTGCAGGAACAGATCCTGAAGAAAAAAGTGAACCTGTATGTGATCGACGGAAATTCCGTTGCGCAGAAGACAGGGATGGGAGGCAGGGTCAATACGATCATGCAGACATGCTTCTTCGCGATCTCCGGCGTCCTGCCGAAGGATCAGGCGATTGAGGCGATCAAGAAATCGATCAAGAAAACATACGGTAAAAAAGGGGAAGAGATCGTGCAGATGAACTACGCCGCCGTCGACGCGACGATCGAACATCTGTACAAGATCGACTACCCGAATGAACTGACAAGCAAATTCGAACTCCCCCCCGTCGTTCCAAACCGCGCGCCGGCATTCATCAAAGAAGTGACCGGGGTGATGATCGCCGGCAACGGCGACGATCTGCCGGTGAGCAAGATGCCGGTGGACGGAACCTATCCGACCGGAACCACGATGTGGGAAAAACGAAATATTGCAACGGAAATACCGTCGTGGGATGCGGAATGGTGCATTCAGTGCGGAAAATGCGCCCTCGTCTGCCCGCATGCGACGATCCGCATTAAAGTGTACGACAATGCGTTGGTCAACGGCGCACCGGAAACATTCAAGCACATGCTGTACAAGGGAAATGATTATAAAGGCCAGGCATACACGATCCAGATCGCGCCCGAAGATTGCACCGGATGCGGAATCTGCGTCGAAGTCTGCCCGGCAAAGAACAAAAAAGAGACAAAATATAAAGCGCTCAACATGGTTCCGCAGCTGCCGCTCCGCGAAACGGAACGGAAGAACTGGGACTATTTCCTTTCCATCCCCGAGGTCGACCGGAAAACGGTCGACGTGAAAACGATCAAGGGGTCGCAGTTCCTGCAGCCGCTGTTCGAATTCTCCGGAGCCTGTTCGGGATGCGGCGAAACGCCGTACGTAAAATTGGTAAGCCAGCTCTTCGGCGACAGAACGATCGTCGCCAATGCTACCGGATGTTCATCCATCTACGGCGGCAACCTGCCGACAACCCCCTGGACGAAAGACAGCAACGGCCGCGGACCGGCGTGGTCCAATTCGCTGTTCGAGGACAACGCCGAGTTCGGTTTCGGATTCAGGCTCTCGATCGATAAACAGAAGGAACAGGCAGGCGAACTGCTCATCCATCTCATTCCCCAGCTTGGCGAAGAATTCGTGAACGAAATTCTTTCGTCGAAACAGACCGGCGAAATGGAAATTTACGAACAGCGGGAGCGCATCAAGAAATTAAAGGAGCTGCTGAAGGACTCGAAGACCCCCGAAGCACAACATCTGTTCGAACTTGCCGACTCGCTCGTGAAGAAGAGTGTCTGGATCATGGGAGGCGACGGATGGGCGTACGATATCGGTTTCGGCGGACTCGACCATGTGATCGCATCGGGATTGAACGTGAACATCCTCGTGCTCGACACGGAAGTCTATTCGAACACCGGCGGACAGATGTCGAAATCGACTCCGCGCGGCGCGGTCGCCAAATTTGCCGCAGGAGGAAAACCGGCAGGGAAAAAAGATCTCGGACTCATCGCGATGAGTTACGGCAACGTCTATGTCGGCCAGGTGGCAATGGGTGCCAACGATCTGCAGACGGTAAAAACATTCCTGGAAGCGGAGGCGTACAACGGGCCGTCGCTCATCATCGCGTACAGCCATTGTATCGCCCACGGCATCAACATGCAGTACGGGATGACATCGCAGAAACTCGCCGTCGATTCCGGTCACTGGCCGCTGTACCGGTACAACCCTGCTCTTGCTGATGAAGGAAAGAATCCGTTCCAGCTCGATTCCAAACCTCCGAAGATCAAGTTCGAAGAGTATGCCTACAAGGAAATTCGATACAAGATGCTCTCAAAGATGGCTCCCGAAAAGGCAAAACGGCTGATGAAGGAAGCACAGGACGACGTGATGAAACGATGGAGATTCTACGAACAGCTTGCGGCAATGAACTTTGCACCGCAGGTGCAGCAGGCAGTTGCCGGCGGACATTAACTTGTGACGCGGCCGCCTCTCCTATGGGCGGCGGCTGTGCAAACATATATGGAGAACACTATGGATCTATCAACAACATATCTCGGATTACAATTAAAGAATCCTATCGTCCCTTCCGCATCGCCGATGTCCCGAACCGTCGGGAATGTCAAGTTAATGGAAGATTACGGCGCTTCGGCGGTGGTGCTCTACTCGATCTTCGAAGAGCAGATCCGCCACGAAACGAAAGAACTGCACCATCATCTGACCGTGAATGCGGAAAGTTATGCGGAAGCGACCTCGTACTTTCCGTCCGTCGAAGAGTACCATACCGGGCCGGACGAATACCTTGAACACATCCGGAAATTGAAAGAGTCGGTCAACATTCCGATCATCGGCAGCATCAACGGCGTGACCGAAGGAGGATGGATCGATTATGCGAAGAAGATCGAACAGGCGGGGGCCGATGCGCTCGAATTGAACATCTATTATATCCCTACCGATCCGAAAATGACCGGCGGCGATATCGAACAAAACTATCTCGACATCGTGAAGGATGTCCGGCATCAGGTAAAAATTCCGATCGCCGTGAAACTGTCGTCGTTCTTTACCGCCATTCCGAATGTGGCAACACGGCTGGATGCGATCGGCGTGAACGGATTGGTGATGTTCAACCGCTTTTACCAGCCCGATATCAATCTCGACACCTTGAACGTGGAACCGGGCGTAACGTTGAGTTCATCCGATGCGCTCCGGCTGCCGCTCCGCTGGATCGCGATCCTGTACGGAAAAGTAAAAGCCGACCTTGCCGCGACCACCGGCGTTCACACCGAAGAGGATGTGATCAAACTGGTGATGGCAGGTGCCAACGTAACCATGATGTGTTCGGCATTGCTTCGCCACGGTCCGCGTAAAATCCGCGAAGTCCTGACCGGAATTCAACAGTGGATGGTGGAACATGAGTACCCCTCCTTGAGCGACGTCCGCGGAAGTATGTCCCATAAATCAGTTGCCGATCCGTCTTCATTCGAACGTGCAAATTACATGAAAGCATTACAATCATATATGTGAGGTGAATTATGAGTGTTTTTTTTAGCAGACAATGCGAGTATGCCCTTCAATCTGTGATCTACCTGGCACAGAAAAAACAGGGAGACATGACAACGATCAAAGAGATCTCGTCGCATTTAAATATCCCGTTTCATTTCCTCGGCAAGATCTTTCAAAGGCTGTCGCATAAAGGTTTGCTGAACTCCATGAAGGGTGTCTCTGGCGGATTCTGGCTGGCAAAACCGGCGAACGAAATTCATCTGTTCGATATCGTTGAAGCGATTGACGGACGGGAAGTGATCAATTCGTGCGTGCTCGGGTTCTCCGAGTGCAGCAGCACGGAACCGTGTCCGATGCACGAGACATGGAAAAAGACGAAAGATGTTTTCTTCGGCGAATTAATGGAGAAAACACTGTTCGACGTATCGCGAAATATGAAAAAAGACGGGTACTTGGCTGCTTAGCCAAGACCCGCTGTTTTTTTTATCCAAAAAAAAGACCTATTCCTCTTGTTTATGAAACTCTCTGATCTCACAGACCGGCAGACAGATGATGTGCTGAAGCCATTTGTCCGCGTTCAGTCGACAACAATCAAAAAGATTCCGAAAGAATTACGGAGAAGAAATTACGTTCCGGACCGCTCCCTTCCTCCCTTCCGGCGGCTCGTTCAACGGCTGAAAGAAGATTCGCAGTTCTTCCGCTCCGCCGTGCAGGGGGCATTCGTTCTCCTCTGCCTCTGGATCGGAATTGAATTCTACTTGTTCATGCAGTGGGGAATGACCTCCGGATCGTCGTCCTACCACCAGCGGCCGCCGGGTGTCGAGGGATTCCTCCCCATTAGTGCGCTGATGGGACTGCTGCACTGGATCATGAGCGGATCGCTCAACACTATCCACCCCGCCGGAACCGTCATTCTCATCGGCATCATCGCCGTCAGTTTCACGATGAAGAAAGCGTTCTGCAGCTGGATGTGTCCGATCGGGACGCTGAGCGAATCGCTCTGGATGCTCGGGCAAAAATTATTCAAACGGAATTTCACCCTGTGGAGATGGCTCGATTACCCGCTCCGGTCGTTGAAGTATCTCCTTCTCTTCTTCTTTGCCTATTCGATCGTATCGATGAGCGTCGGTGATCTGTCGATCTTCATCAACAGTCCGTACAACAAGGTGGCTGATATTAAAATGTACCTCTTCTTTGCGGAGATCGGCGGTTTTGCGTTGTGGACGATCATCATCTTAATGCTGCTCTCCGTTGTCGTCAAGAATTTTTGGTGCCGGTATCTCTGCCCGTACGGCGCACTGCTCGGGCTGGCAGGGCTCCTCTCTCCGTTCCGGATCACCCGCACAAAAGAAACATGCATCGACTGCGAACTCTGCACGAAGGTGTGCCCCGCCAATATCAAAGTCCATCAGGCCGGGCAGGTGTGGAGCGATGAATGCACCAGCTGTCTTCGGTGTGTTGACGAATGCCCGGTCAAAGAAACACTCGTGCTGCGGAGCAGGAAAAGTTCCGCATCGGTTCCGACGTGGGTGATGGGAGCGCTGGTAGCAGGGGTATTCATTGCCGTCACCGGGCTGGGGATGATCACGCACCATTGGCACAATTCCGTTTCCAAAGATGAATATCTCTTCCGGTTTCAGCGGATGGATTCGCCGCTCTACAACCACATGCGGGGAGAAGTTCCTCATTATGGACCGAACGACTAACTGCCAATTGCGATTGGTAGCCAAAAGACCTGTTACCGTAGTGCGGATGAAAATTGCGATGTGAAAGGATGACGGTATGAAAGGCAGGCGATCGATAAAAAAGCCCGGTCTCAGGATCGGGCTTTTTTTTATTTACTTCTGATTTCCTTCCTCGGCGTGATGCTTTACCACTCTCGCCTGCAGATAGAAGATCACCTCTTCAGCAATATTCGTGGTGAGATCGGCAACCCGCTCAAGATTGCGCGAGATGCGCGCCAGCTGCAGGTTCCCCTCGATCGTCGATTGATCTTCTTTGATCAACTGAGCCACTTCGGCGAGCAGTTCCCTGTTCATGGTATCGATGATATCGTCCCGTTCAAGAACTTTCTGTGCCAGCAGGGCGTTGAGTTCGTTGAAACTCTGGTTGGCATCGCGCAGCATTGCCATCGCATGGTCCGCCATCTGCGGAACTTTGAGCAGCGGTTCCTGTTCGGGCGTTTCGATCAATCCCTGCGCCGATTCGGCAATGTTCACGGCGTGATCGCCGATCCGCTCCAGATCGTTGTTGATTTTCAGGATCGCAAGGATCAATCGGAGATCGCTCGCGACGGGCTGCCGCAGCGCCAGCAGATCGACGACACCGTTGTCGATTTCAAGTTCCAGGGAATTGATCGAATGCTCGTACTCGTACACGGCTTTGGCATGCGGCTCGGAATTCTTCATGACGGCTTCGATGGAAGACTCCAGCGATTTCGTCACCAGCGAAAACAGAAGATTAATTTTCCCTTTAAGCTTTTCGAGTTCTTTTTCAAAATGTCGTTCCATACAGTTCCTTTTACCCGAAACGTCCGGTAATATAATCTTCCGTTTGTTTTTTCTTCGGCATCGTAAAAATAGTTTTTGTCGCGTCGTACTCGATCAGTTCTCCCATGTAGAAGAATGCCGTAAAGTCGCTCACGCGCGCCGCCTGCTGCATGTTGTGCGTTACGATGGCGATCGTGTATTCCTTCTTCAGCTCATAGATCAGCTCTTCGATCTTCGCCGTAGAGATCGGATCGAGCGCGCTGGCAGGTTCGTCCATCAGGATCACCTCCGGACTGACGGCCAGGGTCCGCGCAATGCACAGCCGCTGCTGCTGTCCCCCCGACAGGCTCACCCCGCTCTTCGACAACGAGTCTTTCACTTCATTCCACAGCGCCGCATGCTGCAAGCTTTTTTCGACGATCTCGGTGATTTTTTTCCTGTCGCGCACGCCGTTCATGCGCAGTCCCGCCGCGACGTTGTCGAAGATCGACATGGTGGGGAATGGATTCGGTTTTTGAAATACCATGCCGATCCGCTTCCGGACGACGACGGCATCCATCCCGTAAATATCTTCGCCGTCGAGCGTCAGTCTGCCGGTAATTCTGCTGTCGGGAACAAGCTCGTGCATCCGGTTGATCGACCGGAGAAATGTCGATTTACCGCAGCCGGATGGCCCGATAATCGCCACGACGGTGTTTTCCGGGATAGTAAACGAAATATTCTTCAGGGCGTGGACCTTCCCGAAGTATGCGTTGATCCCTTCTGCGTTGATCTTGGTCGTATGGTCTTTCATGCTCAATGCCGCCGGCGATGCGGGAATTGCAAACGATGATTTTTTTTCAATATCCATTTTTTCGACGATATCTTCCATAGAATACTTCTTTTTTTTAAAACCGCTGGCGTGTTGCCACGCGGACAGCGATACTGAGGATCAAAATCAGGAGAATGAGCACCAGCGCTCCTGCCCATGCCTGCGCTATCCAGTCTTCGAACGGCGACACTCCGTAATTATAGATGAACACGGTCAGCGACGCGATCGGCTGATCGAGCGTTGTATGCCAGAACCGATTATTTAGTGCGGTAAAGAGCAACGGAGCCGTCTCTCCTGCCGCGCGCGCAACGGCAAGCATAATTCCGGTCACAATACCTCCGAGCGCAGCGGGAAAAATAATCCGGAGGGTCGTTTTCCACTGCGGAATTCCCAGCGCCAGCGCCGCTTCGCGGTACGAATTGGGGACCGTCTTCAGCATCTCTTCGGTCGTCCGGGTGATAATGGGGATCATCAAAATACCGAGGGCGACCCCCCCGGCGTACGCAGAGAAATGTTTCGCCGGCAGAACAACGATAGTGTACGCCACAACCCCCGTGACAATGGATGGAACTCCGTTTAAGACGTCGGTCATAAACCGCACCGTCATTCCGAATTTATTTTTTCCGAATTCGGACAGGTAGATTCCCGCAAAGATGCCGACCGGCAGACCGAGCAGACTTCCCAGTCCGACGAGTATCAGCGTACCGACGATGGCGTTTCCCAGTCCTCCTCCCGGTTCGCCGACAGGTTTGGGAAGCTTGGTAAAGAAATCGACATTCAGCGCTCCCGCTCCGAGCGAGATCGTATGGTAGAAGATCAACAGCAGCGGTACGAGTGCCAGCAGCGCGCTCGCAATGCAGAGCGCATACATGAGGTAACTTTTATATTTCCGGTAGTGGAAGTAAAATGTTTTCATCCGCTAGAACCGTCCTCCCGCATCGGAGCTGCGGGTGAAACTCCACACGAGCAGACGGGCCGCCGCATTCACCAGCAGCGCAACGACAAAGAGCACCAGCGCAATTTCGATCAATGCGCTGATGTACAGTTCGGAGGTCGCTTCGGTAAATTCGTTGGCAAGAACGCTTGCCATGGTGTACGCCGGCTCGAACAGCGACGCTTTGATCACCGGCCGGTTTCCGATCACCATGGTGACCGCCATTGTTTCGCCGAACGCCCGGCCTAATCCTAAAATTGTCGCGCCGATGATGCCGGAACGCGAATAACTGAGCGCGATCCGTGTCGCTTCCCACCGCGTGGAACCGAGAGCCAGCGCGGCTTCTTTCTGCGCGATCGGAACCGCCTTCAACACGTCGCGGGAGATTGATGAGATGATCGGAAGGATCATGATGGACAGAATCGTACCGGCAGCCAGCATGCCGACGCCGTACGGGGCACCGGTGAACAGCGGAATGGAACCGAAATGACCGCTGAGGAACGGTTCAACGGTCGTTCGTATCCACGGCACCATCACAAAAAATCCCCACAATCCGTACACGATGCTGGGGATCCCGGCGAGCAGTTCAACGAAAAATGAGAACGGACGCTCGATCCATCGAGGGGCAAGTTCCGTCAAAAATACGGCAATGCCGACGCCGACCGGCAATGCGATCACAAGCGCAATGAACGAGGACACGAGTGTTCCGTAAATGAAGGGGAGCGCTCCGTACTCATCCATCACCGGATCCCATTTGCTGCTGGTCAAAAATCCCCATCCGAACTTCTGAATTGACACGGTCGATGATGCGTACATCTCATACGCCATCAGCGCGATCAGCAGCAGCACCATGGCGGCAAAGAATGACGTAAGGTATTTAAAAATCGTATCGCCAACATTCCATGATATGGATGTTGGCGACCCGGAGGATGACAAGAAGGGCAATTTTTTCATTTCTTCATGATCATGGAGAAGGGCTTAGTGAATCGGCTTTCCGTTGAACCGGATGGAGGCGATCTTTTTCTCGTTCAACTTCACCACTTCTTTGGGAAGGGGTGCATAGTATAATGCCGGTGCAAAGGCTTCTCCTTCTTTGAACGCCCAGTGGAGGAATTGCACCAGTGCCTTGGCTTTTGTTTCGTCCTTCTGATCCCTGTAGATCAACAGCCAGGTAAATCCGCTGATGGGATACGAATCTTTGCCGATCGCATCGGTAATGGAAACACGGAGATCGTCCGGCATTTTCTTCGCTTCGTTCATCGCCGCCGCGGTCACCGACGTCAGCGAGGGGACGATGAAATTTCCCGATTTATTTTTCAACGAGGCGTACCAGAGATTGTTCTTCACTGCGTACGCAAGTTCGACATATCCGATCGATCCGTCGATCTGTTTCACCTGACCGGCAACCCCTTCGTTTCCTTTCCCGCCGAGACCGACGGGCCAATTGACCGACGTGCCGACTCCCACTTTGGATTTCCAATCGGCGCTGACCTTGGAGAGATAATCGACAAAAATGTATGTTGTGCCGCTCCCGTCGGAACGGTGAACGACCACGATCGATTTGTTCGGAAGAGAGACTCCTTTATTCACTGCGGCAATCCGTGCATCGTTCCACATGGTGATATTTCCCAGGAAGATGCCGGCAAGAACATCGGGCGTGAGCTTCAATGCGGCACCGATACCGGACACATTATACGTCGCAACGACCGCACCCATCACGGTCGGAATGTGAAGCACATCGGTTCCCCGTTTTGTTTTCGCTTCGGCCAATTGCGTATCGTTCATCGGACCGTCGGTGGCTCCGAAATCGACGGTTCCTTCGATCACCTGCTTGATTCCGCCGCCGCTGCCGATCGACTGGTAGTTGAACTGGATACCGGTCTTCTTCTGGTATTCATCGAACCACTTCGAATAGATCACATACGGAAATGTCGCTCCTGCCCCGTTCAACTGCAGCTGGGCTGTACCGACAGTGTGAAGCGAGAAGAGAATGATAAGAAGGGAGAGTATTTTTTTCATAATTGCCTCATTTTTTTTTATTTAATATAGATAAAACCGATTATTCGAACATTACTGCAATGTTAGGAAATTGTTAAGTCACAGATCAGAGGAAAATGTAATACAGCGTCACTCTTCCCGTGATCGACGGATCGACCGGACGGCTTCCTGTCGTTGTTGCGGTGTTCTCGTACGTTTCGATCTGTATATTGGGAATTATGGAGACATTCTTATCGACATTCCAGCTGGCGCCGGCGATGAGGTAATTTCGTGAATCGTATTGTGCGGACGAAGCGGCGTTCGGATCGTAAAAATCGTACCGGCCGATAAGGGTGAGTTCCTGACTCACAACATACGAACCGAACAACGAAATCCCGAACGCATTCTTATCTTCGATCGACACCGGTGTTGTTCCGTGAATATATCCGTTGCTCAGGCTCTGGTAAAATCCCTCTGCGCCGATTTTAAAAATCCCTTTTTCAGCGTATCCCACGAACAGAGCGCTTGTGATCATGCTGTGGCCGAGCGTGCTTTTCGGCGTTGCGGTGCTGGTCGGATCGTTGATATTTGACTGCATGGCGTAGTCGGTATAGAGTGTTGCACGGAGTTTCTCCGTCGGCTTCACATCGATATGTGCATAGAGGCGTTTGTATTTATCGGTCTCCGCGCCGGTCCCGCTGTTGTTGCCGTACAGGACCCAGTAGTTGACCATGCCGTCGGAATCCAGTTTCCCTTTCAGGCTCACGCCCATATCGCGCGATGAAACGGCTCCGCGAAGATCCATGATTGTTTTTTCAACCGATCGATATCCCCAGTACGATTCAGAAACTTCAAATGCCGGAGTCGGCTGGATCCCGAAAAACAGGTCGGAGCCCTGAAAAACTTCTTTCCATTTTACGAATGCATCTTTGATGATCGGCGATCCGGTCGATCCCTCAAGCCTCAGGCGCGTTGAAAAGGTGCCGCTGATGTCGTTGTCGTACGCGAGGTAAATTCTCCGCATCTGAAAGCCGTTGAAGTCTTTGCGTCCGCCGGTGGCGGCATTCGCCACCGAAGCGATGCCCGTGTCGCGGCTGACATTATAGAAATAATCGCCGAACATGTATCCGCTGAACTTGAAATTCGGTTTCTCCTGTGCCGAAAGATTCATTCCTGCGGCGAACAGAAAGAGGAAAAGAAAAAATTGTTTCATGAACGACTCCTTAACGATGTGGTACCGATGTTGAAAAAATGACGGCCTCATTTTTGACATGACACTGCCGGGTATTGCCCGGCTTAGCCGTGTCGTTGATCAAATGTGTTGATATATCGTTAAGAATACATTTAGCTATCGTTAAGAAATTGTTATCAAAATTACGCCTGCTCCTGTTTCCCCATGTATACAAGAGTAACTCCTGCCTGGCGTGCATATTCGGTGATTCGTTCGTCCCGGTAAAACTCTTTATAATAGATCTTGGTGATGCCCGAATTGGCAATCAGTTTAAAACAGGTCAGGCAGGGAGATGCCGTCACATAGATCACTGCCTGATCGATCCTGACGCCGTGTTTCGCCGCCTGCGCCACGGCATTGGCCTCCGCATGGACCGTCCGCACGCAGTGTTCGTTTTCCATATCGTGGTCCGCTTCGTCGCAGTGCGGCGCCCCCCGCAGGCTTCCGTTGTATCCCGTGGAAAGGATGGTCTTATCCCTCACGATCACCGCGCCGACGTGCTTTCGGCCGCAGGTGCTTCGTGTCGCCACTTGATCGGCTATATTCATAAAATATTCGTTCCAGGTAACCCGCTGTTCGTTCATACAATTTCCTGCAAATGTGGTGATTACGGTTGATTTGGTGCGGATAATATATCTTTATTTTTTGGACAAAACATCAGTGATTTCTTCGAAACAATTATTTACCTTACGGTATTCTACGGGGTCGGAATGAACATTTCAATTATCGGTGCAGGATCGATCGGCGGCTCGCTCGGCAAACTGTGGGCTGCCAAGGGTCACACGATCTTCTTCGGGGTTCGCAATCCCAATTCGGAAAAGACAAAAAAGGCGCTGGAGGGAATCGGCGATTCCGGAACGGTGTTGTTCGTGAAAGATGCGGCAGAGCGATCGGACGTCGTCGTGCTTGCCACGCCGTGGGAATCGGTTCCGGAAATTGTTTTTCAGATTGTCGATATGAAGGAGAAGATCCTGATCGATTGCACCAATCCGATCCGTCCGAATCCGGATTGGCCCCTCTCGCAGGGAACGTCGGCGGCCGAAGAAATTGCCAAACGGCTCGCCGGTTTCCACGTGGTAAAAGCATTCAATACGATCGGAGCCGGAAATCTTGTGGATGTGCAGTTCAACTCGGTGCAGGCGGACGGGTTCCTGTGCGGCAACGATGATCATGCAAAGAAGATCGTTTCCTCGCTGGCGGAAGATATCGGTCTGCGCCCCGTCGATGTCGGCAATTTACGAAATGCGGAGCTGCTCGAATCGCTTGCAAAACTGTGGATCACGCTCGCCTACCAGCAGGGCATCGGTCCCAATATTGCCTTCAAACTGTTGCAGCGCCAATAGGCCGGCATGCGAGAAGTCCTCTTGCCCTCACGAAAAAACTTTTCTACATTTTTATATATTCGCATCAACACATAAGGAGATTCCTCCCATGATACTCGATCATCTCTCTCGGTCTGAAAAATACTACAATGTCCATTCGAGTTTTCGGCATGCCTTCGATTTTCTGAAACAAAACGATCTCTCGGCGATGAAAGACGGCACGTACGAGATCGACGGGAACGATATTTACCTGATCCTTTCAACGGGAACATCATCCGATGCTTCCTCGAAATTGGAGGCGCATAAAAAATATATCGATATCCAGGTGACGATCGACGGTTCGTTCCCGATCGGGTGGCGGTCAATCGATTCCTGCACCGTGAACGGGTCGGCGTTCAACGACGAGAAAGATGTCCAGCATTTTGCCGATCAGCCGGAATTTGTTGTTACACTTTCCAAAGAGATGTTTGCCGTCGTCTTTCCCGAAGATGCCCATGTCGGACTTCCGCCCGGACATCACGTTCGGAAAGCAGTCGTCAAAGTTGCCGTATGATCGAGTTCCAATTGAAAACCTGCCGCCTTCGTCCGTGGAAACAGGGGGATGAACAATCGCTCGTCCGGTATGCCGATAATAAAAAAATCTGGCAGAATGTCCGCGATCATTTCCCCTACCCGTACACTCCTGCCGATGCACAGCGGTGGATCTTTCACGCATCAACCGCATTGTTCGACAAGGTCTTTGCCATCGAAGTGAACGGCGAAGCGGCCGGCAGCATCGGCCTTGTGCCGAAAGAGGATGTGTACCGGAAATCGATGGAGATCGGATACTGGCTCGGCGAACCGTTCTGGGGAAAGGGGATTGTGACCGAAGCTGTGGGACGGGTGACGGCGTACGGATTTGAAACGTTCGATATCAACCGGATGTATGCCGATATCTTTGAATGGAACCCTGCCTCGGCCCGGGTGCTGGAAAAGAACGGGTACCTGTTCGAAGCGCGGCTGAAGAAAGCGGTGATCAAAGACGACCGCATCGGGGACGTTCTCATCTATTCGAAATTAAAATAATGAAGCCCTGGAAAACCATCTCCCGCACGACTATTCTCGATCACAGCAAATGGCTGAAGGTTGAAGATCACACCATCGAACTTCCCGACGGAACGATTCTTGAAAAATGGTGCTGGATCATCTCTCCCGATTACGTCAACGTTGTCGTTGAAAACAGCGACGGAAATTTTCTCTGCTTCCGGCAGACGAAATACGCTGCGGACGGCATCACTCTGGCGCCGGTCGGCGGGTATCTCGAACCGAATGAGACTCCGCTGGATTGTGCAAAACGGGAATTGCGGGAAGAGATGGGCTGCATCGCTGCCGAATGGATTTCTCTCGGCAGATTTCCGTGCGACGGCAATCACGGCATGGGTTTTGCAAATTTATTCCTTGCCCGGGGAGCGGAAAAAACCGGCGAGATCGTCGCCGATGACCTTGAAGAGCAGGAGATTGTGGTACTCACAAGAAACGAGTTGATGCAGGCGCTCCTGAACGGAGAATTCAAAGTGCTCTCCTGGTCGACCGCCGTTGCGTTGTCATTATTCCATATTTAATTTAAATCATTATGAAACATTTTCTCTTTGGTTTTCTTGCGGTAACAATTGTATCGTGTTCGGGAACCCGCTTTGCGGGTGATGACCATTCCGTTGATTTTGTCGCGGAAAATATCTTCACCGGAAGCATTGAAGGCCCCGCATTCGATAAGGAGGGAAATCTGTACGTCGTGAATTTCGGGAAGAACGGAACGATCGGCATCGTCGATTCCCTCGGGAACGCACGGTTCTTTGTGGAACTCCCCGAAGGAAGCGTTGCGAACAGCATTAAGTTCAATTCCAAAGGAGAAATGCTGCTGGCCGATTATCCGATGCATAACGTGCTGAAAGTGGCGATGGAGACAAAAGCCGTCTCGGTCTTCTGTCACAACGATCAGTTCAACCAGCCGAACGATCTCTGTATCAACTCGCAAGATCAACTCTTTGCTTCTGATCCGAATTGGAAAGCAAACACCGGAAAAGTGTGGCGGATCGACCCGGACGGCACGCCGACGCTCATCGCCGATTCGATGGGAACGACCAACGGTATCGAATTGAGCCCCGATGAACGGACGCTGTACGTCAACGAAAGCGTTCAGCGCACGGTGTGGAAATTCGACGTGGATGACCGGGGAAATATTTCCAGCAAACGGTTATTCTTCCGGTTCGATGATTTCGGGATGGACGGAATGAAATGCGACCGCGAAGGGAATCTCTATATTACACGGTACGGCAAAGGAACGATCGCAGTGGTTTCGCCGGACGGCGCCTTCATCCGCGAGATTCAACTGACGGGAAAGAACTGCAGCAATCTTGTCTTCGGCGGCCCCGGCGGACGGACGGTTTTCGTGACGCTGCAGGACAGGAAATGCATGGAAAAATTTCAGAACGATATTCCGGGAAAAGGATTTTAAATGAAACGGCTCGCCGTTTTTCTGCTGTTTTCTTCCTCGCTGCTTTCGGCGGAATCTTTTTCTTCATTCATCCGGAGATTGAACGAACTCCCGGACGATAAACGGTTTTCCGCGGCTGAAAATTTCGTCATCCAGACCCCTTCCTTCCCGATCATTGAACAGGATTCGCTCGTTCACTTCGTCTATTTCGGCACCGCAGCATCGGTAGCGGTCAACGGAAATCTGCAGCGGTGGGTTCAGGCCGATACATTGACAAAGATCAACTGCGGGAAAGCATCGTTGTTTTACCGGTCATACCGCCTCCCCGTCAATGCTCGATTGGATTATCAATTTGTCGTTGACGGAACTTATGTGCTCGATCCTTTCAACAAGTATACGACACCAAGCGGTTTTGGAACCCATTCCGAACTGCGCATGCCGAAATTCATCTCGAACGGATATTTCGAGGTTCGCGATTCGGTCCCCCGCGGAAAGATCCTTACCGTTCAATTAATGAAGAACATTCCTCCGGTCCTGCAGCACTACATGCCGTTGTCGGGAAAAGTGGTGAAAGTATATCTCCCCCCCGGGTACGATACTCTTTCTTCTCTTCCGTCGGTCTATATTCAGGACGGAGACGATGCCATCGAGTACGCACATATTCCGGCGGTCATCGACAATTTGCTTTACGATAGAAAAATTAAACCGATCATTGCGGTTTTCATTTCTCCCGGAATGCGCGAACAGGAATACCTCGGCGCGGCGCGCGATTTCTATACATCGACTATCTGCGATAAATTTGTTCCGTTGATTGACGAAGCGTTTAAAACCGATCGATCCCCGCGCCAGCGGGCAGTCATGGGAATTTCTGCCGGGGCGCATATCTCGCTGTACATTGCATTCAGCCGGCCGGATATTTTTCAAAATGTTGCCGGGCAGTCGTCGACCATCACTCCGCAGCTGACTGAGTTGACCGTTAAAAAGGCGGCCAAAGGACTGCTCGCTCCCCCGATGAAAATCTATCTTGATTGCGGCCGGTACGATATTGTGAACTTCCCGGAGCTCAACCGGCGGTACAGCGATCTCCTGTCGGCATACCATGTTCCCCATTACTACAAAGAGGTCAACGACGGACACGAATGGGGAAGCTGGAGGGAACGAATGCCCGAAATTTTTCTTTACTTCTTCAGAAAATAATGCTTGCGTTTTGTTTTCCTTTATCGTAATATTACGATAAAGGAAAACGTCATGGGACTCTCCAAAAAAGAAGGATTTACCTCTTCGCAAAACCGGCTCGCCGATCTTGCGAAAGCGCTTGCCCACCCTGCCCGCATCGCCATCCTGGAATTCCTTGCCGGCAGCAATGCCTGCATGTGCGGAGACATTGTTGAGGAACTTCCCCTTTCGCAATCGACCGTGTCGCAGCATTTGCGCGAACTGAAGAATGCCGGGTTGATCAAAGGAGATATCGACGGTACAAAAGTCTGTTACTGCATCGATGAAAAAGCGTGGACGGAGGCAAAGAATCTGCTCTCCCACTTTTTGATCGATATAAAAAACTGCTGCTGAAAATTTTTTATTCAAATTGATCGTAATATTACGATATAGAAAGGATACCGATGAACACCGATCAGGAACTCAAGGAACTGGTGAAAGAGAAATACGGCGAGATCGCGCGGCAATCGAAGGAACAGAATGAAACGTCCTGCTGCGGAAGCAGCTGCGGGTGTTCAACGGTCGATTACGCCGTGATGGCCGAAAACTATTCCTCCCTTCCGGGCTATGTTGCCGATGCGGACCTCGGCTTGGGATGCGGCCTCCCGACCGAATTTGCACAGATGAAACCGGGCGATACGGTTGTCGATCTCGGTTCCGGCGCAGGCAACGACGCATTCGTCGCGAGATCGATTGTCGGCCGCACGGGACATGTGATCGGCGTGGATATGACTGAGGAAATGATTAACAAAGCAAGAGCAAACGCATTGAAGCTCAGTTTCGCGAATGTTGAATTTCGTCTCGGCGATATTGAATCGATGCCGGTGCAGGATAACAGCGTCGATGTCGTTGTCAGTAACTGTGTCATGAATCTTGTTCCGGACAAACAGAAAGCGTTTTCCGAAACATTCCGTATTTTGAAGCCGGGGGGACATTTTTCAATTTCAGATATTGTGCTGAAAGGAGACCTCCCGGCGGCGGTCAAAAAAAGCGCAGAAATGTATGCCGGCTGTGTTTCCGGTGCTCAGCAGATGGATGAGTATCTCGATACGATCAAAAAAGCTGACTTTACGAATACGACAATACAAAAAGAACGGGAAATAATTATCCCGGACGAGATTATGCTTCAATATGTTTCTCCGGATGAACTGGCCGATTTCAAGAAACAGGGGATCGGTATTTTCAGCATTACGGTGTATGCCGATAAGCCGGCGGCCGACAAAAAGTCCGGGTCATGCTGCGGTCCTGACTGCTGCTCAAATTAACCGGCAGGCTGTTTTGAACGCCGATAAACCATTAATTTCGATTTGAACCGTTCACTTCAAGTGAACGGTTCAATATAAACAGGTAATACTATGTCCAAACGTATTCTTATTCTCTGCACCGGCAATTCCTGCCGGTCTCAAATGGCGGAAGGATTTCTGAAATCGTTCGATCCGTCGCTCGAAGTATTTTCGGCGGGAACGAAAGCGGCATCCCGCGTTCACCCGAAAGCGATCCGGGTGATGGGTGAAGCCGGGATCGATCTCAGCAGCAATTATCCGAAAATGATCGACGAATTTCTTTCCCAGCCCTTTGATTATGTCATTACGGTCTGCGACAATGCGAAAGAAACGTGTCCTGTTTTTATCGGAAATGTAAAACACCGGCTTCACATCGGCTTCGACGATCCTGCCGACGCAGCGGGAACGGAAGATGAAATCCTGGCCGTCTTCCGGCGTGTGCGCGATGAAATTAAAGAGGCTTTTTTCAAATTCTACAACGAAACGGCGGCAAAGGAATAACGATGACCTCCCTGACGAAAAAACTCTCATTCCTCGACCGCTATTTGACACTGTGGATCTTTCTCGCAATGCTCATCGGGGTCCTTTCCGGTTCCCTCGTTCCCGGCATTGTCGGCTTTTGGAATTCGTTCCAGAACAGGACGACGAACATTCCTATTGCTGCAGGATTAATCCTGATGATGTACCCCCCTCTTGCAAAAGTGAAATATGAGGAACTCGCCGACGTATTTAAAAATAAAAAGGTTCTTCTCCTCTCTCTTCTTCAAAACTGGCTGATCGGCCCC
>Ga0172379_10004862_pt1 | contig 19339 bp, 22 predicted proteins | sample GrowelOW334metaG_FD_119756 | JGI IMG/M metagenome (GOLD analysis project Ga0172379, IMG submission 119756) | Groundwater microbial communities from an aquifer near a municipal landfill in Southern Ontario, Canada - Groundwater well OW334 metaG | ecosystem: Environmental > Aquatic > Deep...
AAATTCAATTTCAGAATATCAATTATTAAAAAATTATCCAATTAATAGAGAATTGCCTGATTGTTCTAATTGCAAAGAATTTATGATGGATAATGATATAATGATTAGAACACTTGCTCAAGAGATAACAAGAAATTCTAAATCAAAAGAAGAATCCGCTCAAAAAATCTTGGATTTTGTTAATAGTAATCTTGAAAGTAGATTAGAATCAATTTATATTGATGAAAATATTGAACAATATGCTAAATTTCCCTTGGAAACTCTTATTGAAGGATATGGAGATTGTGAAGATTTTGCTTTGCTTTCAGGTTCGTTGATGAAATCAATTGGAATTGAAGTAACACTAATTTATCTAAAAGAAGGAGTTGGAAAAGCAAAAGGTCCTCACGTTACTCTTGGTGTTAATGGAAATTTTAGTGGACAATTTTACGAATTTAATAAAAAGAAATATTATCACGCAGATAACGGATGGAAAATAGGAGAAATTAATAACCTCTTTTTAGACAGAGAATTTGAAGTTTATAGTCTGGAATAAAAAATACATATTACGATTTATTAATTATACTAATTCCAAGAATAAGTTTATGATGTTACCAGTCAATAATCAGATGTGCAAAAAATGTAGCTCAAATATGAATATTATATATCCCCCTTATCTAAAATTCGTTTATTATTAATTATCTCGTCCTTATAACATAAACTTCATCATTTTTTCTTACTAAAGCTGGAACCTTAATTCCTATCTCCTGTCCTTTATTGGCGTGTTTTACAGCTTTATGATTAATTTGCATGCTGTTTATCTCTGAATGAATTATTCCTGTAGTATTTCCAAGAATGATTATCTTTTCTCCAACATTTACTGGAACTTTTGAAGCAAGTTTTATTGTTGCAACATTAATCTTAGGATAAAAATGAGTTATCTTACCAATAAAATGCTTCTTTTCTTTTGAAGCTGAGTTTTCAATGTTAGAAAAATCATTATTAGTCGGCAATCCTAAATAAAACCCTGATGAAAATTGTCTATTATACACCAAACTAAGTTGCTCGAGTAATTTATCTAGTTCTTTTTTATTCAATTTTTTATCAAGAGCCTTTCTATAAACCCTTACGACAAGGTCAACATATCTTGCATCTCTATTTCTACCTTCAATCTTAAATGAAGTTATTCCTACCTCTTTCATTTTTTCAATAAATGGGAGTGTACAAAGGTCTTTTGCAGATAATACTCTATTATTATCCAATTTTAATTCATTTCCATCCTCATCTTTAATAGTGTATGTTCTTCTGCAAGGTTGCAAACACTCTCCACGATTAGCTGATTTATTAAATAAAAATTGTGAAGTAAAACATCTTCCAGAAACCGAAACACATAACGCTCCATGACAAAATGCTTCAAGAGGAATATTCACTTTTTTTGAAATATTTTTTATCTGTCCCAAGCTTAACTCCCTAGCTAATATCAACCTTTCAGCTCCCAACTTTTTATAAAATTCAGCGGCTGCCGAATTTGAAATTGAAGCCTGTGTAGATATATGAAAAGGAATCTTATATTTCTTGCATAATTTAATAACAGCAAAATCCCAACAAATCACAGCATCAACCTTACCTCTAATTAATTTTATAGTTTTTTCTAATTCATCAAGTTCATTATCATAAATAATAGTATTAATTGCTAGATATCTCTTAACTTTGTGGGGCTTGCATATTCTTGCAACTTCCTCCAAATCTCCCACTGAAAAATTCTTAGTTGCTGCACGCATATTAAATCCCTTAAGGCCAAAATATACAGCATCTGCTCCTGCGTTTACAGCTGCAACTAACATAGGAAAGTCCCCGGCTGGGGCTAATAGTTCATATTTTGATTTTTTCTTATTTAACATAATATAAAATATCAACCGCGATATAAAAAGCTATTGAATAGAGGTATCCTACCCAAGCCTTAAAAATGAGGTTTTTGTGGAATTTTAATGTTAACATTAGAAAAATTAGAAGCTTTGAACGGATATTGTGCCTGTGAAGGTTTACAAGATTTGTATGTATTAAGAAAAAAATCAGAAGAGCTAAATGCACTCTGCAATACTCTTGATCAAAAAATTGTAGAAGGCTCTGGAAAAGTTTTTGAAATTATACCTTTCTATGAAGAGACTGTAAATAAATTTGAAGCCTCAGTACAAGATTATTATACAAAGCTAAACGAAGCAATCAAAAAAGGTGATATAAAATTTGTACTGCGTGGCAGTCCAGATTTGAGTATACAAGAATATATTACTAATGAACAAGTAGCTCCACTATTGCAGGAGAATAAAATAATAACAATGCACTGTTCAAAGTGTAATAATCAAGTTGATTTAGCAGAATTATAAAAATTATTGAGGAGGATGATATGAATGATTTTTCTGAAAAGTATCATATTCATGAGAGGGAAGATAATCAATAAGATATATTCCTCCACGATTTTTTTCATAAATTATTCTTCCCCCTCTGGAGGATCTAATAGACCAATAATCTCTCAATGCCCCTCTTAAAATTTCAGGTTTTCCTAATCCAGTACCTATTTTTCCAATTGCTTTTGCAATCCTAGGATCATAATGACTTTTTGTCGCTCGTTCAAAATGTTTTGTTTTTATTATAGGTAATTCAGCACCTGTAAGTTGTTCAAGTCCTCCTTCTTTATCTTCTCTTTCTTCTACAAATAAAATTATACCTCCAATAATAAATATCAAACCAAATATTGGTGAAATGTTTTCAAAAGAAGAATCAGAAACTACTGCTCCAGTCATACCATAAGAATAAGACATTACAACAAAACATCCAAATAAAAAAACAGAAATTCCAAAATACTTCTTAAAACTTTCAAAATTTAATCCCTTAAATCTTCCTCTCTTTTTCATAAAATACAAAAGATGAGTGGATATATAAATTTAATCCACAAAAATTAATAATAAAAATATTTTAAGAATTATATTAGGATAAAAGAGGCGATAACTACTTCAGAAGAAATCTCCGATTAAGTTTCGAAAAAATAAAAATTAAAAAAGAAAATAAAAAAATTAAATAAATTTAAGCACACACTCCTGCGGTACAAGTTTGAAGTGCAGTACATGATTGAACAGTACATTTTCCTCCACAACCATCTGAATCTCCACAAGCTGTTGCTGTAGCACAATTCGGCGTACAAGCAGTTATCTTTGTTGTAGACGTTTTCTGTTGTTCACAATAAGTTATTGCACCAGCAGAATCCTTAATATAAGGTGTAGCCTCAATTGTCTTAACATCTGTTACTGAAAGAACATTTGTTGTAAAAGTTGCAGTAGCCAAAGGAGCACTTAATTTACCTGCAAAGGGTGTTAAAATGAATATTCCACTCTCTCCACTTGCAGTATCTGTACCAACAAGTCTAATAAATGCATCTCCAGTATATGAATTAGTTCTTTTTACAACTATTTCAAATGAACCATCTGCCATTTTTGTAACCTTAGTAATTTCAGCTCCAAGACTTAAACAAGTAGTTGCTGATTGAGCATTGCTAGATTGTCCTTTAACAATACCTTGAACAACAGCCCATACTACCCCTACAGCTACAAGAGCTATAACGATAAGTATTACTGTAACAATAATATCAGAAACACCTTTCTTATTTCTCATCATTTTATATTATATTTTCAACCTCCTTTCAACTCTATAAATTTTAATCCACTAAATGGACGATTACCTAAAGATTTTCAACTATAAAAAGGTTATGATAATTAAGGTTCATCAAATAAATTTATTAATACCTACTTGTTACTTATTTTATGAATGAAAAAACTCTTGAGGTAAAAGCTCGTGGTTATGCATTGAAAAATGCAATCGCTCATGAAGGTAAAGCTCAGGCAGGTTCAGTAATTTCTGCATTATTTGTTGAAGGTTTAAAAAAAGAAGATATGGGAAAATATGGAAGAAAGATTTCTGAAATAGTAAACTCTGTGAACAAATTAAGTTTAGAAGAGCAAAATAAAGAATTTGAAAGCATAAAAGACGATTTATCTGAAAGGGATACTCGTGAAGGTCTACAAGAATTAGAAGATATTCCAAAAAATGGAGTGGTTATGAGATTTGCGCCATCTCCAAGCGGGCCTATGCATATAGGACATGCAGCAACCGGAATGCCTAGTTCAATTTATGTTAAGAAATATGGAGGAAAATTTTATTTGAGAATTGAAGATACTAATCCTGAAAATATTGATCCTGATGCATATAAAATGATTCCAGAAGAAGCTAAATGGCTTTTTGGTAATGTAACTGGAATTATAATTCAATCAGATAGAATGGAAAAATATTACGATTTTGTTGAACAATTAATAAAAAAAGATGTTGCATATATTTGCGATTGTGATACTGAAAAATTTAAAGATTTAATTGAAGCCCAAAAGCCCTGTCCTTGCAGAAATCTTTCAGTTAAAGAAAACATGGAAAGATGGAAAAAAATGCTTGATAAATCCACTAAGGGATATAAGGAAGGAGATGTTGTTTTAAGATTTAAATCAAATTTGAAAGATTCAAATCCAGCTATGAGAGACTTTCCACTTGCAAGAATTGTTGAAGCAAAACACCCTAGACAGGGAAATAAATACAAAGTGTGGCCTTTGATGAATTTATGTGTAACCTTGGATGATATGGAATATGGAATGACTCACATAATAAGAGCAAAAGATCATATGGATAATGCAAAAAGACAAGCTATGATATTTGAGGTATTTAATAAAAAGATTCCTAAAACTTATTTTTTAGGAAGATATAATTTTAATGATTTAGAAATTTCATGTTCCAAAACAAAAATAAAGATAAAAGCTGGAGAATTTACTGGTTGGGATGATATCAGATTACCTTTTATAGCCGCATTAAGAAAAAGAGGTTATCAACCTAAGGCCTTTGAGGATATGGCGGTTCAGCGAGGAATAAGTGATGTGGATAAAGTTTTATCACAGGAAGATTACTTTCAATTATTAAATAACTTCAATAGACATTTATTACACGAGTTAGCAATTAAAGTAGATTTCAAAAGTCAAAAATCAAAAGGAAAAGATTCAATTGAAATTCTTATGTCAAATAATAAAGTAGTTTATGGAAAAGCTGATTTGGATATTAAGAAATTAAAAGAAGGAAGCATAGTCCATTTTATAGGATTAGGTTATTGTAGATATAATCCCAAGGAAAAAGTAAAATTCTGGTTTGCACACGAATAATTATTAAGACTACTAAGTTATTAATAATACAAGTCCCAAGAATAATATTATCAGGTTTCTTAATAATGTTATGAGCAAAAAAATGTGGAACAAATATGAATAATATAAGGCGCAATCTACCCTCAAGATATCTTATTATTAATTATATCGTCCAGAAAAACAGGTAATAATTAATATCCGCTTCCACCAACACCCAACTTTCTTTCAATCATTTCCAATCTTTGTTGCATTTGATACATTTGATTTGACAAATCTTCAATCTGTGTTGTCATTTGAACCAATCGATTAGCAAGTCTTTTTCTTTTTTCTTCAGCATCCTCTCCAGAACTATATGCACTTATACTTGAACCTGAATTTGAAGTAAATGAATTTTGAGTTGAACTTGAACTAGGCGAATTATCCATAAAGAACGGAAAAGGTGCAGCATATCCTCCATCGTTTGTCTGAGCATTTGTTTGAGAAGATTCTTGAGAAGATTGTGCATTTGAAGAGTTTTGAGAATTTGTAAGGCTTGAAAGCAAATTTGGAGAGGTATTAATTACTGCAATCCTCTTAACTCCTTCTGAAGAACCTCTAAAATTAGGTTCAACAGCTTTCATTTGTGATTCAATATTTCTTAATCTTTCACGATTTCTATTGCAATGATCTGTTAAATCAACTACTTCACGCTTCTTTTTGAAACCCCACATATTTAATATAAGGAGAAGATGTTTTTAAATTTGTTGAAACAGTGAGTTTTATTTTTTCTTTTGGATACCTAGTTTCTTAAAGGAGATATTGGAAAAAGAACCTTGGGTCTTTTCCTTGTGAATTAAAAAGAAAAATGGTAATTAATAATACAAGTCCAAGAATAAGTTTATGAGGTTATCAGCTAATAATCAGATTTGCAGAAAATGTGGCTCAAATATAAATAATATGTAACTCAAGCACGTTTAAATTTTATCTTATTAACTACTTAGTTAAAATTCATCGTTAACTTAATAAATCCTATTATCATTAATAAAACATGGTAGAGGTGAAATCGGTATCTGACTTAATTGAAGAGAACATTCCGAGATATAAAAAGAGAAAAGAAGAAAAGGCAAAAGACAGGCTTGATGGAGGGGTGGTTCCAGAAGCTGAACACGTTTTAGTTTACGAATCTGCTGCAGAATCTCTTGAACCTCTTTATTTTTTCATAATAGATTTAATGAGTGATATGAAATTAGGACCTGAAAAATTAGTTGATAATTTTGTTTCTTCTCCTGGTTCTGGGCACTTTGCAGAATTGGGACAAAGAGCTACAATAATGCAACAGCAAGGAACAAAAATTCTTGGAGATATTAATACAGTTTTGAGAAGTGTTTTAAATTTAGTTTATGATTTAAAAGAATTCAAAATTCGTCTTCAACTTTATGATGATTTCAATTCTAAAGATGAAAATAAAAAAACATCCGCTACACTTTCATTAAAACAGCTTTGGATGGATCGTGTAGAATATCCTGCAAAAGGAAATTCAAGCATAAAAGCCATGGCCCTTGGGCAGGCAGGATTTCAAACACTAATTGATGCATTTTTAGTTTCAAAAGATGCAAAACACGCTGCGGGTTTAGATTTGAACGATAGAATTAAAAGAATTGTAATGTCTCGTGTTGAAGAATTTAATGTTTGGGTAAGAGAATCTGAAATAGTTTTAAGAAACAGGTATAAAATGGAAAGAGGATATTTGAAAAGTCAGATGAATTCTCTTAAAATTTATTCAAGATGGGCCAAACCTTATTTGAGAGCAGCTGCTCAACTAGAACAAACTGAATCTGGAAGAAATCCAGACTTGGTAAAAACATTCAATACAATAATTCTTCAATTAACAGTTATGGGAAAAGATAAATATGATTTAAAGAAAGCTAAAGATGAAGATAGAATTGATGTGAAATATAAAGAAAAAAAAGAACCAAGGAAATTTTACGCTTGCACTTTGGTAGATTTGTATTTTAGAGGGATACCCCAAAAAATAGCTCAAAGAGGAGATTATGCTTTTGGAGGAAAAACCACTGTTACATTCAGAGGATATGTTTTAAATGAAGATGAATTAAAATTATTAAATCAAAAACTTGACGATTCTGATATCGAAGATGCATTTTCATTAATTAAAGGGGCAACTGATGAAAGTCTTGGGGACTTAAAAAAAGAAATAGATGATTTTTTAAACGAAGGAGAGCCTGAAAAAAAAGAAGAAAAAAAAGAGGGAAAAAAGAAAGGATTTTTAGCATGGTTAGGCGGTTCTAATGAGTCAAAGGAAAACGATCAAAATCCTTTTTCAGCTTTACTTGGAGCATATAATAAAAAAACAGAAAAAAAAGAAGATAAAAAAGGTAAGAAGGAAGAAATAAAGCTTACTGATGAATCTTGGGGAGAAAAGAATTACATTAGAAAATTAGCAGAAGAAAAAGCAATCGATAACACGTATAAAGTATTTGATATCTATAAGAAGGCTCATGGAATGCAAAGTCTTCCAGATAAGTTTATGTAAATGCATCTTGATATAAAACTTTTTAAAAAATAATTAATAATACAAGTTTCAAGAATAGATTGAGCCTTATATTTTTCATATTTGAGCCACATAACCTAATAATCCTATTAATAAACCATATGGAACAAGTTATCGTTAGAGTAAAAGAGGTGATAATTCTTAGGTTTCCGTCTATAAATAAGTTTATATAATTCTTATTCTCTATATACTCATGCAACCAAAATCCAAAAGCAATAAAACTGAAAAGAAAGAGCTTCCAAAAAAAGTTTCTGAGAAAGAAGAAAATACCCCAAAAATTGTAAAGACTGAAAAGAAAGAAAGTGCTAAAGTAAAAGCTTTCAATCCAAATAATATTATTCCTCTTCAAAGATTAATTTCTTCAATGCCTTCAAAAAAAGCCGCACTTGAAAAGATTGCATTATCTCAGCCAGTTGTAATTCCAAAAGAATCTACTGATGAAAAAAAACTAGAAAAAAATAAGAATGATTTTAATTATTCAAATGGTTCTGGAGGAAAATTATATTCTATTGGAAAAGATTACAAAACCGATGGAAATTATTCAAGTTCGCCTTCACCCGCACAAAATGTTGTTTCAAGACCGGATTTTTCTAATTCTCCAAGAGCAATTGATTTAAGTCAGAGTAATTGGTCGGGTAGTACTGACAAAGGCTGGACAGCCTCTCCAACGAGTGCAGTTTCAAAAAGAAATGAAGAATCAAATTTAAGACCTTATGAAAAACACGAAAACAAATACCAAGAAGTTAAATTAGAATAAAAATAGAACTTATATAAAAAATTATCCAGATATATTAATTAATTCACTCACTAATTTTGCCATTACTTGCATAAACTCTTGAGTGCGATTTTGCCATTCATCTATTTCTAAGCCCTTTACTTCTTTTAACTCACTATGATTTATTTTTTTATGAAGCATTAACAAATCCTTGAACCAAAGCACATATTTCATGTCAAGTTTCTTATTCTCTACAAATGTAGCTTTTAATTCTGAAGGAATATGTTCTGGCGAAGGAGGAAGCACATTTGCAGCGATAAGTGCTGCATGAGATGAATCAACCATTGCCCAATAAAGTCCTTCAATAGAATTTAACTGAGCTATTTTGCTTCTAGCAAAATGAGTGGGAGCTCTTTGCAAACAGGTATAAATCGCTTCAGCACTCGGGCGTATTTTTCCCTGAATTAAAAGATATTTTAATGGTAAAAAGAATCCTCCAAAATCAACTAAAGGTTCACCATTTCTGATTATATTTATTACAATTGGATCTCCTCTTATCAAATCTTCAAACCAAGTGGTTAACTTTATTGTATTAATATGAAGATTTTTACTATAAGGATTTGATTTTATTAATTTTTCAAGTTCTTCTCTATACCAAGAAATTAACTCATCATCCCAAGAGATAGAAGCATCATCCAAAATAATAATTATATCAATATCAGAACCAACAACAGAATTATCTTTTGTAACCGAACCAAAAAGCACAATTGACTTAACCATTTTGTCAAATTTTTTGTATGCCTTAACCGCAAAATCCATAGCTATATCTTTCTCTTTTTGAATATGTAAAGTTGGAGCATTTTTATAGTCCTTTTGCACCGGTTTTTTAGAAATTTTATTCTTGTTTTTCTTTTTCATTTTTCCTCTTTAATAATATATATTGGAATATATAGTTTTTAAATTATTTTGTTTTGAGTTTTATTCCATACCTCTTCCGCTCATTCTATTTCCCTCTCCACCTCTTCGGGCTCCCCCAAGTTCTGCGGGAAGCATCGAAAATCCTGCACCAAATGTTTCATAATTTCCTGCTGGAAGCATCGGACCATATCCTGAAAAATATCCTCTCTCAAGCATAGGACTTCCAGACCAAGTAGGTCCTGTGGAATCAGAATAAATTGCTGAACCAAATGCTTCAAATGTTTCTCTTATAGGTGGAGTTTTAAAATGCTGCCACCAATTGAACGCTTCTACAACTTTTTTTACATCTTTGAATCCCTCTTGCTTACCAAGCTTTTCCATCATTTCTCTTATAGGAACATTACCCATTCCCATCGGCAATTCTGTATGTTCTAATCCAAAATTATCTGAAAGATGCACATGTTTTACAAGAGGCGCCACAACCTCTGTTTCTTTTATTAAATCTTTATCGCTGTATCCAAACTTTCTCAACATATTTATATGTCCTACATCCCAAGTAACTCCAATCATCTTTGCAGCCTGATTTCTTGCAGCGGATTCAGACATCCCTAAACCCTTGTCCTCTTTTGATTTTACAGCATTTTCTACAAATTTTTCTCTTGTTGCATCAACTAATTTTTTTAAATCCTCTCCTCTGCTAAACTCTGCTCCTGCAGGAGGATTTTCAATAGAAATTATTGGAGCACCAGTCCATTTTTCACCAGCAGAATTTTTCTCTCCAGCTAATAATTTTTTATATGCTTGAAATGTAGCGTTTCCAAAACTTTCTGCACTTTTTTTAATTGCAAAGTCTTGAAGAGGTACAAACATGTTTGGAGTAGATATTTCACTAAGCACTTTAATTCCATTTTCAATTAGCTCTTTTTCTACTTTTGTTCGCTCTCCCAATTGATTAGGTGCATTCAGTTCCTTCAATTTTTTTATATCATCACTTGCTTTCTCTCTAAATGCATCAAGTTTTTTTTGATCACTTTCACTTCCATATTTATGGGCAAGCTCAAATAAATCTCTTACTTCTCTATATGAATCATCCAAAAGAGCTTTTCCTATTCTGAATTCTGAAGCTGCTCTTTTTTCATCCTGAGTAAGTTCCCTTCCATTTGCTTCATTCAACATTGCACCTTCTGCAAGTTCAGCATATGATTCAATTCTGTTACCAGCAATATCCGAATTATACGCCAAATGAGAAACACTCTGTTTCCATTGTCTATCATTTATTTCATGTATTTCCACATCTTTGTTTGGCTTAGTGTTATCCCATTTTCTTTCCTTAAGTTGGAAAGGATTTATCGAATGAGTTTCTTGATTTATTAAAAGAATTGTGCCAGGCTCTTTGCTACCAGCTTCTTTAATACTTCCTGGAAGCATAGCACTTGAATGAAAAGTTATTGGAGAGTTTCCTTGCGGGTTTATTTCCATACCTTTTTCTATTGCAGATAAAATTTGCCTTTCTACTGCATTTCTACTTTCTTCGCTATAACCCTCTCTTGTAAAACCCGAGGCTTCTACTATAGGAGCATGAAGTGTTAATTCCACTCCAGTTAATTTAGCCAATCTATTAACTTCTTTTAAATGTTGTTTAGGAATTGATTCTAGAACATCTGCGGAAGTTTGAGCAACTTCAATATTTTTTGTTCCATGGGATATTCTGCTCGAAACCTCTTGAAGAATATTTGCAGTTCTTGAATCAGTTGTAAGACTCACATCTCCTGCACTCATCTTATACCCTGTAAAAACACGTTCATAATTTGGAGTAAATGTAGAATCCCCTCCTGTATAGATATTCCCTATCTTATAATCACCAGCCATGGTTTAATAAGGATAATTGGATTTATTAAGTTAACGAATAAAAATTAAAAATATCTATTAATATAATTCAATTAAGCAGCAGCTGCAAAATCATTATTCAAAGAATTTCGAAGCACCAAATCATCAAGCTTAGCTATCTTTATTTTATTCAGCTTTGTTTTTTCAAATCTAGCAATAGTATTAATTACTCTAGAATATTTCTTAAGTATTTCTTCAGCTTCTTTATATTCTTTTGAATCTTCAGGTTTACTCTTTGCTATTTTTCCAGCTTCATCAACTTTTTCCATAATTTTTTCTAATGTTTCACTACCTTTGAAAGTAGCTTCAAAGTTCTTTTTACTTGTTTCATCAAGTTTTTCTATATATGGTTTCATATCATATAAACTTGGAATTTGTTCAAGTGTCAATTTTTTTCTAGCATTTTCATATTCGCCATAATAAGATTTTATTGCTCTCATAACTCCTTCAGAAGATGCAAGAGAACCTAGACGAGCTCCTTCCCACTTATCTTTTGAATCCGCTCCCATATTTTTATACATCTGTTCTAGAGCCACTCTTGCTCCCTCCATATCTGGATGCTCTCCTTGCAAATAAGAATGCGCAGCTAAAGCTGCATAAGTATAATCATTTATTACACTAAAATATTCTGAACTTTTATCCTCTTTTTTATCGCCCTTAGCATCATACTTTTTATCTTCTTTCTTTTCAGATTTTCCACCCTGAATTACTTTAAGTTTAGGTTTTCCCGGAGCTTTAGCATCTCCGCCTTTCACATCTGTTTTCTTTTCTGGTTTAGCCATTTTAATATAAATAATCTATATCAAAGAAGTTTATAAATCTTACTATTGTATTAACTTAATAGAAGTAACAAAAACCCTTAAGCCGATTCTCGCTCTTGCTGAGCTATCTTAGCCGCAACTTTATCTGTTCTATCAATAAAACTTAATTTACAAGGCATCTTAGGCTTTACAATTTTCATCAAATTTCTAGCTATTGCAAGCCCTCTAGCATCTTGTAATGCAAAGAAAAACACACTACTTCCTTTATGAACAAGGGCGGATTTACCCACCGATTTTCCAAATGATCTTGACATTCCAGTCTGCATTCTATCTGCACCAGCACCGGTCAACATCTTATTTTCTCTTTGAATATGATGTGGGAAAGGCACGACTTTAAAATAATACTGTCCTGGAAGACTTTCATCCAATCCTTTTGTTAAAAACTGTCTTACTGCCTCAAGAGCGTTATGTCTTATTTGTCCAAACTCAACAGCCACAATATCTAATTGAAAAGGCAACTTTCCTTGTCTGAATAAATCTCCTCTACCCATACAAAACTTAACAATTTTCTGAGGAGGAATTACTTTGATAAAAGATTTATTCTTCTTTCTACTTGTTCTTGTATAAGGTAAAGCATATCTTCTTGAATAAGCTGCAGCCTTTCTTAATGTTCCCATTTTATCTTAAAACAATTAATGTTTAACCTCCACACTTTTTCCAACTGCCTGTCCGGGCAATCCCACTTCGAAAATAGCTCTTACTACCCCATTATTTCCGTGAGGAGCAGCAATTTTACCATGAATAATTTTTCCAGCAGTTGACTTCCAGTCAACTTCTTTTCCGACGAGCTTTTGAGCTTTCTCTCTAGTATCCACTCCCTCAGCTTCTATAAGAAAATGTCTTTCATGAATGGTATGTCTTCCCCTTCTGAACTGAATAACTTTAGCTTTCATAATAAGTAATCAAGAAAAATAGTTTAAAAAGCTTCTCATTACATCTTAAATTAGTAAATCAAACTAATTATAATCTAATCCTTTTTGGAAGAGGTATTGGTCCCACTATTACTACTTCAGGACTATGAACCATAGCTTCTCTAGCACAGGATAACAATCTAGAACCTCTTACAACTATTCCTTCGTAAAAAGGTCTTGCAATAAGAGTGTAATCTCTATGAGAATCTATTTCTAACTTACTTCCGCTTTCCAAAAAGTCTCTTGTTATAGGATAGCTCATGCTATTATCAACCATAGTACCACTAAGAAAATCTAGCTCAGCTAAATCTGAACTAGTTAATTCTGTTATTCTTCTATCTTCTACTACCATATTCAATTCAAGAAATCTGGGTTTTTAAATCTTTTGTATTAGTAGTCATTTATAAGGGGTAACAAATAGAAAGACTTAAATAGAGGACCAGCCTATATAAGCTATGGAAAAAGATGAAGAAAACTACGGAAGAGCATACGCATTTTTTGATTGCAATGCTCCGAAAGAAGAGTTAGAAAAGAAGCTTCCTTCAATTAGAGAGGAGGTTCAAGCCTCATCAAGTTTGGAACTTTTATTAAAAGAAGTAAAAGACTTTAAAAGAGATCCACAAGTTGACCCGGATTTAAGGGATTTTATACAATCATGTGAGCTAAAATATGTATTGGAAGCAAAAAATCCTCATACCTCAACGGAAGATGTTGGAGTTGATCTAGTTGCAATTATGAATCAAGTCTATCAATTATATGGAGAAGATAAACCATTTTACGGGGAAATAGTTGGTAAAAATAAATATGGTGAATATGTTTTTTGGGAGGATGATTAAAATGCCACAAAACAATTCAGAACAACCAATTGAAATCCGAGGACATCATCTAGTAGCTTATGCTTCTTTTGTAAAAGACAACCTTTCCAAATCAGATATAGAAAAAATATTGACTCATGACCAATATATTATTAATAAAGATGAATTACCTTTTGTAGATTATGTTGTTAAATATTTAAGTTTGATTAATAGTGATAAACCTGTAAAAATAATTGAAGAATCTTATGATATTATATGTGCTGAATGTCCAATTCTTAAAAGAGAGAATGGTTGCCCTTATGAAAAAGGCAGGGATAAAGAATTTGCAGATCTATTCGGTGTTGAAGTTGGAAGAACTTACACATTTAGAGAAATAAAAGAAATTTTGGAAAATTCTAGGAGAGAAAATTAAAATGACCCTACCAAATTTATTTCAAACAATTGACAAGATCGGAAAAGCAAGACTTTCAAATCCAGACTCAAATTGTATGGGATTTGCGATGCACGTTGGAGGATTTGTAGAGAGAGAGCAGTTCTTAACTCCAAAAAGTTCTATACTAGTAGATATGAAAAAAATATCAACACCTTTGCCTGGAAGTCTCGTAATGTTCCAGAGTAAGCGAACAGGATTCATCAATCACATGGGTGTGGTAATGGCTGTAGATAAAGACGACGTTTTAATTGCTCACAGACCCAATGCATTTGGGGATAATTTAAGATTAGAATATCTTGATTCAATAAATAAGGAATATGCAAATCATGAAGTAAAATATTATACGAGATGTTAAAATGAAAAATAAAAAATCACTATTAAAAAGATTAGGACTAGGACTTACAAGTCTTATTACAATTCCATTAATTTGTATAGGAATCCAATTATATCAAAATAATTATTCAAGACCATTAACAGATAATCCTGAAATGGAGCTTGCAAACGTAAGAAAAGATCTTAAAATAAATAAAAATTTAAAAATTAATATTGATTACACAAGTGAGGGAAGTTATTCCTCAAAAAATATAGATAATTCTTATAATATATTATTAGATTTTGATATGGGCAGGAATGAAGCTGGATTAAGACACGAATTATGTCATATAAAAAATGGAGACTTAGATAAAATTTTCCACTATAAATTATCTGAAAGAGCAGTTTATTTTTTATGGGCTGAACCTAGAGCAACTATTTGCTCACTTGGAGGAAATTAAAATGCCACAAAACAATTCAGAACAACCAATTGAAATCCGAGGACATCATTTAGAAGCATACGCTGATTTTCTTAAGGGAAAACTTAATCATGAAAATTTTGCAGATGTTTTAATACAAGATGAATATATTAAAGATAAAGGTGATCCTTTTGTAGATTATGTTGCACAATGTCTTAATTTAGTTAATACAGATAAACCTGTAAAAATAACTTCAGGTGTATTTGATATTTTCTGTAAGAAATGCCATTTTAATCTTGAAAATAAATGTGTTCCATATAATCATGAATCAATGGACGATAGAATTGCAAGAGAATTTGGTATTGAAGTTGGAAGAACTTACACATTCAGAGAAATAAAAGAAATTTTGGAAAATTCTAGGAGAGAAAATTAAAATGGCACAAAACAAAAAATCACTATTAACAAAAATTGGATTAGGCCTATCTCTAGGAATTCCTTCAGCCGAAGCTCTTTTTTACAGAAATAGCATTCCAACAACTACTGCACAAAGATGCATGGGCATAACGCATAATGAACCATTAATTAATAGTCGATATTTAACTCTATATGTAGGAAATCTTCCAGAGGGTTTTGTTCTTCCAGCAATTTCGGGATTTATAGGAGATTGTATAGAAAGTCAAGGTCAAAAAAGAAGTAACAGATTATTACAAAATATAGGAAAATATTTTCCAGAGATATCCACTTCATTAATGATAAGTTATATCACATTAGGTGAGACTGTGTTGCCACAGATTTATCCTGGTACTGCAGATATAAAGGATGTTCCTGCAGTTATAATTAGTGCCCTTGCTGGTTATACCCTTGCAAAAATTGGAAGAAGTTCTGGATTTAATAATAAAGTTTATAGGTTCATAAATAAATTTAATGAAATAAAAGAAAAACAATCTGAAGAAGATTGTAATTAAAATTGTATTCTTTATTTATATGACTACAACCCCCAATTATTCTATACTTGTAGTCATGCACTTAAATTATTAATTTCATCTCCCAATCACAAATATCTCTCTTCCAACAAGCTGGTCTTTTCTAAATTCTGGAAAACCTCCAGCAATTAATCTCATTCCTGTAGAACTCAAAATTCTATTAATATCACATCCCAATCTTTTGCCTTGACTTCCCAATATAACTTGTATAAGCGGAGCAGAAAAAACAATTCTTCCTTTCTTTTCATCCACAAAATCTTTACTTAAATTATTTATAACTCCAATCATCAATCCCTCAAATCCTCTCAAAATAGCCTCGGCTTTTTCTTTAGTAGGAACTTTTCTCAAGATTTCACCTAAATCTGGTTCAGTTGCAATTGCGTTAAATTTTCCAACTCGCACATTTCTAGAGTCATCCAATATCAATCTATAAGTATCTAATGGAAAATTTCCCCATTTTAAATTTCTCTTGGCACCCTCAACAGCATCTTTGTTATTATCCACTCCAATAACATCCATTCCTTGCAACAAAGCCTCAAACAAAAACACCCCAATACCGCAAAAAGGATCAAGTAAAACCTCTCCCTGAGAAATTCCAGAAAGATTAATCATAATTTTTGCCAACTTCGGAGAAATAGATAATTCACTTCTTCTAACTGGCTTTCCCATGTCTCTTTTTTCAATGTCTTCATAATTGCATCTCTGTATTATTCTTCCAAAAGCGTATCCCTTTTCATTTCCAGTTTTCTTGAATATGAAAAATTGTTCATCAATCAATCTTGAATAAGTAAGGTTAACAAAAATTTTATCATCTTGAGTTTTAATATGTCCAGAAATATGTTTTTCAGTTGCCTTAAGTTTCTCAGTTCTAAATCTTTTCTTCATATAATCAGATATTTTAGAAATAGAACTTCTATCAGTAAAATCCCATAACACGTAATTCAATTTATTTTTGGTTCCACGATATAAATGTTGTTTTTCTAATCCCGCAATAACTTCATCAACACCTCCATAAGACATAACCTCTCCTATTGCAATTGTGCCTCCAAGCCTTTCAATGAAAGTCTCATCTAACTTTTCAGAAAGCTCAATAAGAACAGCATTTTCTTTCTTAGAAGCCTCCCGCACTCCAAGCACTGCTTTAAGCTCAGCAAATGAAAGCTCAGGATTTCTACCTAGTATGAATAAGTATTTGTATGTCATATAAAAGAGTAGAAATTCGAGTTAAAAAAGCTTGTTAAACGGAATAATTAATAATAAAAATTCCAAACGTGCTTGAGCTACATATTATTCATATTTGAGCCACATAAAACCAGATGATCCTATGTGCAAAACTCATTAAACATCATCGTTAGAATAAAAGAGGTGATAATTAAATTTTAGAAATCTTAAAGACCAACTTCAACATCCCCAAACTCTTTTTCCAAAACTTTGAAAACGCCAGCATCAAATTCAACTTTTTTAGTTTTCTTTTGATTGTCCACTGCAGCTGAAACTTCATCCATATTACTTTCTACTAACTTTCCATTTTCAATCTTCATAACATTTCCTGCAATGAACAAAAAGTTCTTTCCATCAGCAAATAATAATTCAGCAAGCTTTTCCTCTCCACCTTTTTTGTATTTAAGCTTCATTCTTCCTTTTTCAATAGAAGCCATATCACATCTCTGGTTAAATTCAACCAAGCCATTAATCAAAATACTTGCATTCTTTCTAGCATTATCAATTTTATGAGAATCTAATTTTCCAGCCTTGAATTCTTTCTTAGCTGCTACAATATCTTTCAAAACTCTTAGATGTTGTGGGGAGAATAAGCCTTTACTTACATAAGTTTTCTCAAATGCTTCTATTGTTTTCTCTTCTGAAAGTTTTCCAACAAAATTCTTCAATAATTCAAATGTATCATTGTAAATTTGTTCTATTGTTTTACTTTGAGCTCTCTTTTCAATTTCAACTCTTAATTCTTTCATTCTTTTCATATAATCTTCAGCATTTTTCAATAGTTTATCCACTTCTTTTCCAGAAATTTCTTTTATTTTCTCATGTTCATATCCTTTGTAATATTTTATAACAATTTCTTCAAGAATATCAATATATTTTTTTTCAAGCAACTTTTCTTTATCTACAAATACTTTTTTCATGTCTTCAACAAGATGTTTGGGTACAGGCGGAGGTAATCCATACAACATTAACATTGCCTGACTCGGAGCTGTAACACTCCAATATATATCTCCAATAACAATATCAAGTAAAGTTCTTTTTACTCTTTCAACAGTTTTATCTCCCATAGACATAAACATATCAATTGATTCTGGAGAGGGTTTTAACTTACCCATCTTCAATAAAGCTTTCCAAGGCATGAAAGTTCCTCTATCATAAAGTGGAATTCCATCTCTGATAAAAGTAAACATTACAGGATGAGCGTCCTTCACGCTCTCCCAAAAATCAGTCAAAAGATAAATCTGGGGTTCTAATTTATTTTTTACCCCTGCAAGAGCGGTTGCCTCTCCAATATATTGATAAATAATACTTCTCAATCTTTCTTTCAATTCCAATCTTGGCATTCTCTTAACATCTGTATCATTAATAATAACAAAAACATCCACATCAGAAGTAGGAACTGCCTCCCCTCTAATCAAACTTCCACCAATAACATAACTAACAACATATTTTTCAAATTTTCTCAACACAAGAGATTTATGAATTTCTGCCACCCTTAAAGCTCCTAAAAATCCTTTATCATATAATGGAAATGACATTGCGATAGCTCCAAACAATTCAAATTTGCTATCTAAACAAGTTTCCCAAATATCTACTGGAGTTTTAACTTGAAGCCAAACTTTTTGTCCAGTTTTTTCAATTTCAGAAGCCACTTCTTTAGTTATTCTTGGAACTTCTTTTAATTTTTCTTCTGGAACAACCATATATAATTGAATATGTTTTTCAGTTTGTTTAGGAATTTCTTCTTCATCAATAAAAAACTTTATTCCTTGAGGAGGTAAAATACTTAATGATTGTGTGAATGGAAATTTTTTAATAATAAAGCTTTTAATCTTTTCAAGTTCTTTCTTTGTCTTGTCCATCTCTTTTTGCATCTCTTTATTTGATTCAGGAACTTGTGCAGGAACCTCTTGATATTTTTTATCATCAAGTTTCATACCAGGAATATCTTCTGAAGGATTACTAGAATGTTTATGTTTATCCTTATCTGCCATAATGTAAAAGTAGTAATTTTTGCTTATAAATGTTATGTAGGTGTCATATATAATCTCAAACTTAACATCAAGCTCAAATTCTAATAAAATTTATCATCGACAGATTTAAATATGCTTTTTATCTTAGAATTATATTCTCTCTTTTCTCTCTTAAAGAA
>Ga0172379_10004863_pt1 | contig 19337 bp, 13 predicted proteins | sample GrowelOW334metaG_FD_119756 | JGI IMG/M metagenome (GOLD analysis project Ga0172379, IMG submission 119756) | Groundwater microbial communities from an aquifer near a municipal landfill in Southern Ontario, Canada - Groundwater well OW334 metaG | ecosystem: Environmental > Aquatic > Deep...
CAGGAAATGGAAAGCTTCCGCCATGTAGTCAGATATGAAGCCATAACTGTCGGTGAGGTAGGGGCTGGAATTCTTGGGCATCTCCCAGCCAGGCAGAAAGTAATGGAAACGGTCTATCACTGCAAGGTCGAAACTTTCTGGAAGTGGATAGAACAGGTCGAGCGACTCAGAGTTCACCACCTGGTCTATGGCATGGTCGATATTACCAACAAAGGCAAAGCTGGCATCGGCGATGACTTGGACGCCACGCGAGAAGCGACCATTTGCCATGTAGTCTTTCATGATTTGGACCGAATCTTTGTCCTTGATTTTAATAGAACCAACTTCATCAAAGGCGACGATATCCCAGAATCCGACAAGGCCGACCTTATTCTTCTGGTTGTTGTAGAAGAGGATCGGTGTCGTAGCCTGCCCTCCCGAGATCAGCGCGGCATACGGGGAAAACTCGGAGAAAGAATACGATTTGCCTGTCCCTCGTGGGCCGAGTTCGATGAAGTTGTAGTTCTTCTCTACAAAGCCGAAGAAACGGGCCAGGAAGTGGAACTTGAGCCGAAGCGAGAGCTTTGAAGGCTCAAGGCCAATGCTTCTGATGATTACATCCAGCCATTCGTCGCGAGTGAACTTCTCACGCCCCGCTAGGAAGGAATCGGAATCGAATCTGGAAAGCTGAATAGGTCGCAGGTCGTCAATCAAGAAAGCATAATCGTCGTCTTCGATGTCGTTGTGGCAGACAACTGCCTCAGCCCAAATCCCACCTTCCAGTATGCGGTCGTTTTCCTTGTAGAATTTTTCTGGTATTGCGATGCGACGGGAATTGAAATTTTCCATCTCTGCCCAGTGGCGCTTCTCCTTCTCCGAGTAAGTGACGTGGACCTTGTCGATGAAACGGTGCTTGCCGTTTTGCTGGACGGTTGACTGCGCTTTGTTGGCTTCGTCAGGGCGGACGTAGTTGGATTCCAGAGTTTCAAACACTGCCTCGATTCCAGCCTTGATTTCCTGGGAATCATCGGACGCGCAGTATTTTGCCAGGAGGAACTCCAGAACGAAGGATGGCACATTCGTCCCCTTTTTAATCTTATGCAAGATATCCTTGCGTACGACCTTTCCTGGGAAGACATCGTTCAACTTGCGATCAAGTTCGTTCATGGTTACTCCGTGTAGTCGGTTTCGAGTTCAAGCTTGGCGAACTGCTCGAAGGTGACGGGATCAAGGGCGCTTACGGTAAACGCTCCGCGGTAGTCCTCCTGCATGGCAAGGGTTATCTTTATAGCCTTGCCCGGCCTCAGTTTAAAGCAGCCTGAACCAGGATCATATCCAGCCGAGGCATGGGGCCTCCCTACGTCTTTACCCCCTGCCTGTACTATTATGGCGATCGGTACATCCGTGTCATGTTCACCGCTAAACAAGTCAGCTCCGTCGATGTTGGAGGCTGACAGATCGATTGAGGGACGCATAGTAGTGATCTTGGTGACGAGTCCGCCCTTGTAACTCAGAGAGATCCCTATCTCGCGCTTCTTGGGACTCTGGCTAGGGAAATCGATGGTTATGACTGGAAGTACGCATTCCTGGAGCGACATGCCACCGTGCACGTAGCGTGTTCCCGATATGAATACCCCAAGCCCCGCAGGAGTGGAGAACATCTTGGTATATCCGGGGACACCAGCACTTGCTGCATCGAACAACCTAGTGTTTCCGTCTTGTATTCCTTCACCGAGAAAATAGCGAGCGCCCGCAGCCTCCCATGCACCCTGCGGTTTGGTGATGGCGCCGCCGGCCCCGGTCGGTGGTTCGAGCAGGAATCCGTGGTCGGTCACTATGATGGCCTTGGGGAAGCCCAGTTTACGTGCACGATCAAGGGCTCGCAGGAGGTTCCGGAGGAGTAGGGAGAGCATGGGAAAGGCCTCCGCGCCGAGGGATTCACCCGCCGCGTCGATGTCAGTGGAACGGATCACAAGAAGATCTACCTGACTGCCGATATCTCCTTTTTTAAGCCCTTCAAGCTCGCTGAGTTGTACATCCTTGATGCGGTCACCATAGACTGACTTCATGTAGAAAACCCGCTCTTGGGCATTGGTAACGCTGGCCTGCCCGATATGCGGAGTGATGGTCCCAGCATCAATTTTAATGACAAGCTTCGATTCCGCACCTGGTAGCAAGGCAGCCATGCCTACAGGCGTAATGCTGGGCAACTTGCCCCGCACCGTGTCAAGACTCGACCGGTAACCGGAAGGCATAGACATGAGTATCTCGCGGGCAAGATCCAGCCTGAGTGCATCAATCATGAAGTATGCGGTCTTTTCACGGCTCTCAAGGCGCGGTGCAACCCGGTTCTTGAATACCGAGGATTGGTCCATGGCGGCTGAGCCCGTCCATGAATCACGCTCCACGGCGTTCATGAAATCACGCTGCAACGATTCCGCCGATTTGAAGTACGCATCGCGTGCGAGTTTGATAAGTTCCGCCAGAGCGTCGCCGGCTGCATTATCGATATCGACGTCGGCGATGAAGGCTTCCATGTCGCGATACGCCGCATCGATCATGGAGAATCGATCAATATATACCCGGATGAAATCAGGAACGGTTCTCCGTACATCGTTGAGGCAGTAAAATGCAGCTATTCCATCGAGCAGCTTGACGGCAGCATTGACGCATGCCCAGGTCGACTGCAAGGCTGCGGAGCTGTCATACCAAACCGAGGCTTCCTCATCTAGGCAGATCTGAAGCGCACCGCCATAGTCGCCAGTCTTAGCCTTGCCGATGCAGTAGGCAAGCCGCACCTTATTTTGGAACATAAAGGTTTCCCGGCTGCCAAGCGCGTCTACCCTCGCAAATTTCTCCGAGAGTCCGAAGATTGAGTCGACTTTATCGGCAAGGTCCCGGTACAGCGTACGCGTCGACATAGAATCTCGAAGCGAGTCGCAAAGCGAAAATATCAGGTTGCGCTTGTCGGTGGCAGCGTGGGGTACTCCGGAAAGCGAGGCTGGCAGGTCGCTAGGTAGATCGAGGGCGAACTCGCTTAAGAGCAAGAAACGCCCAAGCGATGCCTGTATATCCTTCCAGACGACTCCATGGATCTCGAAGCCCATGCTGGCTTTTACGAGCCGCTTGGCTTCTTCCATCCACGGGCCTCCAGACTCAAGTACAGGGCGGAGGGATGCCGTGGGTGCGATAAGGGATAGGATCATCTCCCGTTCGGACTCGACGTGGAGTAGCGCACGGAGGGTCGGCCAGACCACCCCTCTCGCGAGGCTATTGATGGCTTCGAAGGATGGACTACTGTCATCGAAGAGTCTGTTGACCTCCGACTCCTGTGCGGGAAAAGCCTGCAGACAGAGCTCCCTGTAGCTATCCGCATCCCCGTCGGGGAAGACCGTCCCACCAAGCGCGAAAGGAGCAAAGGGGTTGTCCCGTCTGGCCCTGTCGTCTCTTGGTTTAGGCCAGGGCAGATAGATAACCAAACGGGAACCCGAACCGTCTTGTAGGTGAATCCAAGCTTCGAGCGCTGCTTCTCGACCGAGCACGATAGATTCAGAGGCATCGACGACCTTTGTCAAATCATTTGCACAGGAAAGAACGACCGAACGATAACGGCACTCCGGATCATGGATTACCAAGCATGGCAACCTGGAGAGCCTCCGTTCAAACTCCGATTTTATGAATGATTCTATTTTCATTCTGTTTCTATCCTATTTGACCTTATCAAGAAATGAAAGGTTTAAAAGCTCGAGCCGCTCCGCGTTTGTAGAGATACGGATATTCCAGCGTTCCTCCATGAACCGTATCATGTTGAGACCACGTTTCCGTATCGACTCAGGATTCCACGCCCTGGATTCTGAAACCTCGAGTTCCGAATGTGAGCCATTCATGTAACCAGCCCGTACCACGACTCCGTTCTGGCGCTTGACTACTTTCTTTTCTTCAAAGGGATCATTCTGCAGGCTAGAGTTAATGGACTGAGAAAGAGCAACCAGATTACCAAGGCTGTTTTGTAATGCTTTTTGTTCCTTCTTGGAGCGAGGGAAACCCGCTTTCCATGAGCGATGTTCAGGAGTTTGGGGATATATATGCTCAATCGAGACACGATCCTTTTCAGTCTTTGAAAAATAGTCCCACTCAATTTTAGGATCGTTCCTTTGAGCTGCCAGAAATGACTCATACTCATACAGGAAATAGTGAAGTTCCGGCCAGGAATAGTACCCTTCCCGATTTTCGAAAAGCTTGTGCAGGTGGCCGACGAACATATGGGTTTCGTAGCTTCCATCCTCCCTGAAACACCACGCGAGGTCTTCTTTGATCGATTTCAAAATAGCATCTGTCTCAATTTCTCTGTGGTACAGCTCTCGAGCCTTACCGTAATAAAAGCTAGAACGATAATTGCTGTTTGCCCTGCCCATACGGAAAGACAGAAAGATGAAACGCTCGATTGCCTTATACATCGAGATTCGTTCTGCCTCATCTTCAACATGGCAAAGAAGAACGGCTATCAGCGGACGGAAATACACCATTCCAAGCCTATTAAGCCGGTTGATCCATTGGATATCTGAGGTCTTCAGGCGCGAGTGCGGTATGCTCGGATCAGGGAAGAATGTCTCATACCACGCACGGGCGAATTCACAGAGGCTCTTTGAGAAAGTGGCGATATTGTCAAGGCTGAGAGGTTTCGATTCACGTACATGGTTATTGCTTGCGGCTTCTTCATCAACTTCATCAGCCCCTGGTAGATCCTCTGCTTGGAGCTCAACGCTTTCATTGAGGTCGACAGCCACTTCGACCTCACGGTAAATACGCCGAGGCGAGAAACGCTCTCCGAGGAGGTCGTGGATATAATCATTGCCTAACTGGCGGGAATACTTGTAGTAGACGATCCAATGGCTCTTTAGAAAATCATCATCATTTAGTGGGTTTTGTTTGTTATACCCAAGCCATTTGTACACCGCCTTCCACGAGTCGTTGATTGCAGTGCGTACCTCAGCAACTTCGTCGACGCGATCCGCATCAGCTGGGTATAGGGTTGTAAGGTAAATCAGGCGATTTTTGAGCAACTCAAGGTTCGACAGCTTCTTGCCCCGGTTATTCATCGTCTCGAAGGCGATGAAGACGTCAAGATCGTCATCAATGCTATAGACGTTGAACATCATTCGTTGTGTTAGCCGGCTGAAAAGTTCAACGATCCGTGGCCCATCGAGGGATACAAGCTGAATCTCGAAATATCGCTTTGCGTTGTCAAGATTGAGCGTATAGAACGATTCCTCGATTGGCCCGCCGCTCATCCTGGACAGGATGACCCGCTTAAGGTACTCATAGCTGGGATTGTCGCGGTGGTAGCCGAATAGATGCGTCCTGATGACACGCTCCGGTGGCTTTTCCTTGTACAGAAAATTTTCAAGCACAGCGGCTAGGCTCTGATCTGCTAGATACACATCGGTATCGGCGGTATCCTTGTGTTCTGGAAGGCTCCTATAGGCATCGAGCATGCATTTGATCAGGATGACGAAGGTTGTCAGGCGCTGCTGACCATCGACGACATCGCAAACCGAATAGCCTTGACGAACAAGCCAGTATTCCTGCGAGTCAGGTTCTATGCTATCAGCTGGACGCTCCTTGATCGTGAGCATTCCAGTATAGTGCCGCCTGCCGTCCTCTAGGTTGATCAAGTCTTCCCAGAAATCCACTAGCTGTTCCCTCCGCCATGCGTAGCCCCGCTGGTAGTCGGGAATCCTGAATATACGTTTGTGGAAGACATCATCGAACGAAGTAAGCTCCATCAGTCTTCCTCCCCAAATTCCAAATCTGATGGGGGAACCGCTGCCGCTTTTCGTCCCCTCTTCTTGCCCGCTGCTTTGGTTTCCGGCACCTTCTGCTCGCAGATGGATTCAAGCCCGTGTGCAATGGCGAGCGACCTGTCCTTGACACACTTTCCCCGCACCCTTTCAGGCCACACTGAATAGGCAAGATGCGCCCAATCGTAGTCGCCTGCTTCGAGCTTCTCCCAAGTTGTCTTGAGTTCTCTCTGCCAAGCAGGCAAGCGGAAGAGCCGCCACAAGGGGCTGGCGATGATTTGCACGCCGTCATCGAGATCCGGTTTGAAAGGAAGCCCTGCCACACGATCTAGCTCTTCCTTCATTTCGTCTAGAGCAGCCACAAAGTCGACAAGCACCTCAGCAGCAAGACGATCGACCTTGCTATCGCTCTTGGCAAGATCTGCTCTGGCCAGTTCCAGCTTTCGACGCTCCAGTTTGAGCTTGTCTCCTAGCATGTTGCTGCATCCATAGAGTGTGTCGGCGGATATACGTGGATAATACAGCCAAATTGTGTAGCGCCCATCGCGGGTCTGCAGAGGCCAGTAGATCGGTGCCTTGCGACGGCTCTTGGAATAACGCTTGAGGTGGGCGTCGAAGAAAGCAATCGGCTTGCGAAGATATGCACGGAGGTCGGTCACTCCGAGTTCGGCACAGAGCACTCGCTCCTTCTCGTCAGCCTTGTCACCATGGAGATAATGGAGGGCGGCACGCAAGCGGACAAGGATGTCCCGCGGATCGTCGGGATCATCGACGAGGATACCGTCCCAAGGGATGTCGAGGGGATAGTCGGTGGCTATGATGTTCTGCGAGCAGGCGGGCTCTGGTGGAAGGGTGATAGCGTTCGGACGCGCACGAAGCCAGGCGTCACTAGCGATGTTGTCCGCCCGGGCGGGAAGGCCGTCGATACCGACAAGCATTGCAGGAGGACACACAGGAAGGGGATCGAATGGATTGGACAGAGTTGGAGCGAGAGATGAATCTCGAGCTATGCGAATATCAAAGCGCCCGAAAAGAATTCCGGTATAATATGAAATGAACGCATCTCCATGCTGATCTGGCTTCTCATCCTCTTCCTCATCATCTTCTTCGCTTTCATAGTCGTCACTGTTGTCAATTGTTCCATCATCTCCAACAGTATCAGCTGTGGGCTTCCGTCCACTTTCTTTCAACAGAACTGCATCCTCGATATCCAGCTCAAATTCTTTAAGCTCTGAATCCGTCATACCATAGAGAGAGGCGATTTCTTTCTCGAGTTCTGCTCCTAGCAATGTTCGAAGGTTAATCTCTGGCTTTTGCTTTAGGTCATAATATCCAGAAAAATAGATGCAGGGCTCGACAGAGGCATAATACACAAGCCACTGCGTTATGCTTGAGGATAAACTGCTATTGGAGATATCTAGCTTCTTCAGTTTCTGAAGTCCGGGTGAAGGTATCGATTGGACCATGCCGGCTTGAAACTTTGGCCATAAAAATTTCTCGCCTGATAATCTTGCATATGCGCTCGCTATGTTCGATGATAGCAAGACAAGCAAAGATTTGATATCCACACCTTTACTGTAGACTTGTGCCCTACCTGCCGTCGGGATTGTGTTGCTCGGTACAATATACGGGACCAATCGGAGAGAACGGAGCATGTAGCTTATGCCACTCTTTAAGTAATATGGCTCATTTTGTGGCCTTGATCGGAGTTTTCCATTCTTGCCAAAGTGGTTCTTGATTTCGTATCCATTCTGACTATAGCGAACAAGCAGGTAGATTGGAGAAATAAAAGGCGCTGCTTTGTCAGTTTTCGAGTAGAAATGATAATCATTAGGCGATGTAAGTGATATCCTATTCGCTACAACTTCCCAGTAGTTCCTGAGGAATCTCCTGTCATCGCCAGTCTGAAGGCCAACACGTATCTCTGCAATTTCCCCCTCTATCGGATTACGGCCTTGTATTTTCATTTTTACCTGAGTAGATATCCAATAGGCAAAGGGGCTGTCGGGAACCATCGAAAGGTCATTGGGGCAAATAGTAAACACCCCCGTTTTATTGGCTGATCTTGATGATATCGATTTTATTAACTTAGCGAAATCGGACTCTTTATCCTCCGAGGTCAAGAGACGCAGAAAAGGGGTAGTCATGGCTTGGCTCTCCGATATGTGTTCGCGTATGGATGCTCCGGATACTCGAAGTCCAATGGTTCAATATCAGAATACTTAATTGAAATATCTTCTATCCAGTAATACTTGGGGTCTTCTGGAAGGCCAATATCGGGATCAAAAAAAGCGAAATTGGCACCAGAGCCTAAAGAGCTTCGATACTTGATGCCGTCGTAGCCCGATGAGCGAAGTGAATCGCAGAGAGCTTGAGTCGGACGGTAATACATCTCTGGATCGTAATGATTCGCTGGAATGGAAAATAGGTATTCTATATGCTGAATAATCTTTCTCGTCTGGACCACCCATTCTATATCCTCGACTAGAAGTGGTGCAGTAATCCATCTCGGATCGAAAAAATCAATGATTCGAGCTGGACGTTGCAGTATAATTTGCGATACTGCGATCCCTGACCCTTTGAAAGGTCGCACTTCTGTAATACAGGTACTGATGTCATCGGAACAATAGAGGGTCCTTTGGCTGGCTCTGTTTGAGCGCCCGGAGCGAGTTTTGTCGCATGGAGGAGCTTTCATTCTCTCCCGAGAAAAATGCACCTGTTCGATATTCTTATCCCAGATTTGAGCTCGATACATTGTCTGAGTCTCGGGAATTTCAAGTATTGCCTCCACAACGCACGATAAAAACCACTCCAGTGGTGGAGGTTCGAAATCTATAAATCCATCAGAGGTATTTCCACCCAAATAGGAGGCTAATGAATCGTGGAATCGGTACGAGTGTTCATGATCTATAGGCTTTACTAATTCATAGGGGTCTGAGGAGAATTGATAATCCCGTGGATCCCGACCGGCCCAGCGGAATACTTGGACGAAATCATTAACCTTGTCCGAAGCGAAAAGCTTCTCAGAAAACAGTCTCCAGTCATCTTGGATTTGCGACGCAAGCAATTGGTTCGGTTCGTCCTCAAAGGATTGCGCGACAGGATAAAGCTTTGCAAGATCCCAGAACCTATCGCCCAAATCTACCATCGAATACAATTTCTGGTTTCTGGAACCACACCATGGGCATGTTCCTCGGTGTGTGGACGCAAGAGATAAAGGGAGTTGCTCTCTCGATTCGAAGCAATGAACGCAAAAAACTTCATTGCTTGGCATGATGTGTTACCTCGTATATGGGTTCCAAGCATTTTCTGATGCTCTTCATCACCAGAAAGAAATCAATATCGCTAAGCAAAGCCCATCGCAGGAATCCGTACCATTGCGTTTGAATCTGATTCTTTATTACATAAGGTCGTTTCATTAGAACTTTTCCCCAATGGTACTCATCCCAAGCTTAATAGTTTCCTGTGTTGCCATTTCTTCTGTATCCGCGAACCGCGGTTCGTAGCAAAATTGGGTCTCTGTATATGCGTCACCGCTAGATACACCAATAGAGTATTCCCCGAATACCCATCTCCCTTCCATCGCATGCCCTTTGCCGACTTGATAGATCGAAAACTTAATCTGACAGCCTTTATAGTCAATAGTTATCATGGTACCCCACCTATGCTAAGAGACTACGATCTCAAATTTGCGTTTGAGCGAATTATGCCAATCAGGCTTTATCAGCTTGTCATGCTGGAGTGCGCCAAGCACTATGCCAGGGGCAATACCAATATGAGACGCAAATCGTATAATTGCCTCTGGATAGAATATTCCAGTACGGATGAAGGACAACCACTCAGATTTATCTATAAGTAATTCCCTTGCAAATACATTAGCCTCCTCTTCTTGTATCTCAATGGAACAGTCGAGGCCTTCTATGAAGGTAGTGTCCTTGTCATGAAGGATAAGGTGGCCCGCTTCATGAAAGAACGAGAACCAGAATTGGTCGTCGCTCTTCCTGAGGTTGGAGAGCGCGAGTAGGGCTTTGCCTTTGGTCAGCCAACGCGTCGCACCATAGGCGCCACAACCGGGAATTGCAGGCACTAGAACGAAGGCTACTCCGCTCCTTGCGCACAGTTCGAGCAGTCTCGGAAAGAACACTTTCGGGTCTTCGGCAGTCAGGCTTCTTGCCTCGCGGACTGCGCGCTCGAAGATTCGCTTATCAAAGGATTCCGTCTTGCATTCCTGGGCAGCGAGTTCTGCAAGCCTGAGCCACGATGCCAAAAGCGGTTGCTTTGGTTTGACTGAAGCGGCTTTCCTGAAAGATACGGCGGCAGCACGTACCGATGCACCGCTATGAGGTGCACATCCAATGGAACCATAGAGTTCGTTCCAGGTATGTGTGGAACCTACGCCAAAGAAACTGAGAATGGCTCGACCCGCTCCAGCTCCTTTGGCCTCAGTTGGTATTGCCCCGCGCTTGGCAAGCTCGAGCCTTGGGAAATTCTTGACCCACTGGGTCAACTCCTCATCCTGGGCGCGTTCAGTCTTCTTGGCGAGATCAAGGCGATATCGGGATTCAAGGTTCGTCCATATCTCGGCAGAAACGCCCAGCACCCGCTCGAACTGCAGGGCAGTTTCGGGCAGTATCGGCGCCTTGCCGGCCAAAATAAGGCTGATCGTCTTCATGGAAAGCCCCGTCCGCTTTGCAAAGTCACCCTTGGCTATGGTCTTCGTTTCCAGAGTCTCTTCGAGTATTTCTCCAGGTGTAACAATGAAGTCGGGTGCATACGCGCTTGTACTACTCATATCAGTGGTAATCCTTTATGCCGTCGATGATGATAACTGTCACCGCAGCTACATCTATCCCGCCATCGCTTAGACGAGGGATTGGCTCCATCGGTCTGAACAGCAAGCGGTACGGATGCTCGATGTCGACGGCAAATGTCTCGTCCCTATCTACTACTAGCTGGTGACATCGGGGCGGCGGAGTCTTGGGTACCGCATCCAGGTTCGGGGCTGCGGCTAGCAGTGCGAGTCGACGCATGATCTTGCGTCCATTTTGGTCTCCGTATTCTCGCCTGATCAATGCTTCAGAGTTGAGTACTTTTTCGAGTTTCTTCGTGCCGTACTTTATCTCCATATTTAGAATACTCTCCCAGTATCATCCTGTCAACAGATTTTTACCTATTAGGTAATATTCCAGTACATAAAAATAACAATGAGGACCTCAGACAAGCGGTCGGTCACTCATCGAAGACACCGTATCATCCCTGAACAAATGCACTATCAAAGCTTGCTACTCATAGTCTAATTGTTTAAATCCTTGTTGAAAGCAATTCCCTACAGCCTGGGCTCAAGATAGCCTTGCTGTCAGTTCCATGATGCTTTATCAATGAGACTTTTCAACCACATAAGCCGCAGTTTCCACCATAGCATCCAAAACCCCAAACCCAAGATCCGCGAACACCACAGGCTTGGCCTCCTTCAGCATGATCTCCTCGCGGAACTTTGTATGGCTCGAAAGGAAGAAGATCGTGCGCGTGGTGATGGCTCCAACTGAACCACCGGCTTCGAGGCGCTTGAGACCCATCTCTATGAAAGCCGCAGCAAGGTCATTCTTTGTCCTGGGATACTCATCTATGATGTACTGCTTGGCACCAGCGGCAGACTCGCCGAAAGGTGGATTCATCAGTACGGCATCGTATCGTTTTCTGCAAAGGTCGATGAAGGAGAAGCCTGCAGCGGCATCCTCGGCGAAGAGCCTCCTGCCGGTACCATTCTGCTCCTGCGCTGCTTCGGAGAAACCCTTGAGAGCTGACAGGAGCCTAGCTTCCATACCTTCCCATTCCGAGGCTTCGCCAATGTCGGCAACGTCGTAGCCAAGCATCTCCTTGAGCGATAGTTGTCTGTCCTTGGAGAACAGGTTGCCCTGAGAATAAACCTGCTGTTTCATGTCTATGGTCCAGATCTTCCACGCGGTCTTCGCTTTGCTGACCTGCTTCTCGATAAACTCTTCCACTTTGAGCAGGCTACCTGCTTCACCGGCAAGTTTCATCTCGGTCCATATCGATTTGACGAGGTCACCGAGGACATTCGGCTTAAGCGCAGATGCGTATTCCTCAAGCAGCTTCACTTCTCCGGGCATCGCCTCGGCGCAGGCTATGTTGCTCTTTTTGATCCTCGGCCGATCGGCAGCAGGAATGCCCGCTTCTTCCCAGCTCTTCTGGGCACGGAGCCACAACGAGAGTGCCGCGATCTGGACACAGCGGCGATCGATATCGATGCCGTGGATGTTATTTTCTATGATAAGCGCAGGAATCTGCTTTATAAACTCGTCCCTGTGCATTCCGGTTTTTCGAAGATCGGCAAAACATTCGGAATATTCATCCCACGCCTCGCGGTAAATCACTTCGTAGAGGTCGAACGAGTAGAGTCCGAAGTGCATCGATCCGCATGCAGGGTCCAGCATCCGGATTTCCCGCGGATCTTTGAGCTTACGGAACGCCCGATAATCGGAAGCATCGTCCTGTGCCGAGGGAATGCCTTCCCCCTTTTCGAGGAAGACTGTCTTAGGCTTTCTGACAAGCAACCTGCATTGTGCATCGAGGCCAGTGCTGCCTCTTGTCATCTCATACCAGATACGCCCGATGCTGTTGTCGACCAGAAAACGAACGATATATTGTGGCGTAAAGAACTGGTTACGAACGGCAAGTTCACGGCTGTTCCGGGGAGCGCCTCCAGAGTCTGCCCGCATTTCACTCCGCTCATCTTTGGAGTTGAAATACTGGTACATCCAGCCGATAGTCTCGTCTTCGCTCCACAGTTGTTCCAAACCCGTATCGTTGAGCAACTCAAGGAGCTCAAGGAGAGCCTTTTCTCTCGGAAAGAGAAGCGCGCCAGGAGCTCGTCGATCAAACAGTCCGCCAAGGTCCAAGGAAAGTTCATCGAAAACGCTTTCGATGTATCGAGTGTACCGGTTATAGCTTTCACCCAGTGCTGGTCCTGCTACCCTGCCGTATAACTCGAATCCTCGCGAAGAATAGGCTGCGCTGATTGATTCAATAAGAAAATTCCGGCGCTCGCACAGCTTCAATGCGGCAAAGCGGTTGAGGGTAGTAAACGAAAGTTCACGGAGGAGGCGCTCTGAAGCCTGGGCTCGTTCATTCTTTCCAGTTATGCCTGATGCAAAATGATCAAGCTCCTCGCGTAGTGTGAGAGCAATGCGCTGTTCGCTGTTCGTGAGGTGCCCAAGAGTCTCGAGTGAGGCTACTGTGCCATCGAGGCCGATGCCAAAAATAGTCTGGAACTGGGCGCCGTATTCAGCTTCAAGAAGTTTCCGGCATTCGCCGACAAACTTCTCAATTTTCTTCCTACCATCCTTGTCAATTGCCATGCCGATACCTCTTATTCGATGTAGACAGTATCGCCGTGGTCGAACGCTGCACGAGCTTCTTCAATACCACGAGCTGCTTCCTCGATATCAGTCATGTCGCGTACAATACCCCTATGGATGCTGATATGATGCTCCCGCTTTTCTTCGCTTCCACCTAGGGGAGTCGATTTTTCCTGTTCGGCTATTTCAGAAGCTAGGAGTGAGAGTTTCTGGGCGATCTTATCAAAACGCATGGCGAGCGTGTAACGCTGTTTGTACAAAGCCTCGAGGTCGTCAATCCCAGTAGATGGAGGGATCTCAGCGTGCGGACATTCAAGGGCAAGAGTTTCACGCGCTTCTGGTCCGATGATCGAGAATTCCTTGCTGCTTTCTATATCCTTCCATCGTTTTTCAGCATACCTCATACATTCAGTTGTCATATCATGGAATGCAATGATGACGTTTGCCTCGACAGCAGCGAGCCGTTGGTTGATCTCGGGTCGCCTGAGATACCAGTCATCGCGGACTAGCTCTGATGACAGTTCGCTGCGCAATGATGCTGTGTTGGTTGCCAGTTCTTCAAGAGCTCCTCCGTCTGGAGGTAAGGTTGCAATTCCGGAGAGGAGCCGCTTGGTACGTTCAGCCAGTGTGCCAGCGCCTTCCTTCAGAGCCTTTTGTGCATCACGCGCCCACTGAAGGTCACGATAGAACTCGCTGTCTATCTGCCCGATCCGGTAAGGCGCATCAGAAGCATCCCCCCGAAGTAGTTCCGATATCCTGTCACATAGGCTTTCAGCCCGATCTGCACCGGCAAGTCCCAGTCCCGCTAGTTTTGCCGACAGTGAAGCATAGCTGTTCTGAAAATCCGGGAAGGAACCTAGCACAGCGCTGGCAATGTCCCTTTCTATCGGGGCGACTGATTTGCCTGTCAGTTCCAGGAGTCGCTCGGAAGTCCTTAGCATGAGGTCCATTGGAGGCTTGTCACTCCTGAGCATGATGCCGATTTTGTTAAATTGTTGCGGACCCTTGAGTGCCTCGATGGCCTGGGGTGTGGGCGTGCTGAGCTCATTGCCGCTGACGCGGAGCTTTATTGCTCCAGACGCGAGCATGACTGCAACGATGTATCGTGTCGTATCCTTAAACCAGCCGTAGGGTGCTTGGGCAAAGTCGTCAAGCAGCTTCTTGCCCTCTACAAGACCACGGTTATCGAGGTAATCGATGATATCCCGGAACGATAGGGAATCCGACTTGATCGTGCCTTTTTCGCTCGCTTTATCGATAAACCCAAGCGGGTCATTCTTGCTCGAAATTGCAGAGAGCGCCTGTGTGCTCAAGAATCCTTCAGCAGCCCCTCCTTCTGCCTGAACGGACGCATCCTTGAACTTGCGGTAGACATCTTCTCCTGCACGGCTGAGTTCTTGCTTGAGCGAACTTCCAAGATCACTCGAGTACGTCGCGACGCCAACCGGCTGTCCCCGGAAGACGAATGAACCCTTGAGAAAACTCTGCCTTAACCGGGCGATTAGATCGGAGAAATAGGATTGAGCCTTGGCTTGCTGGCCACTCAGGTAACCTAACACATCCTTATCCAGCGCCCTGGCATGTTCATAGTCGTAAATCTTCTTGCTCCGCCAGTGCTCGATCGCGATATGCTCGAGCTGGGTTTCTTCGGTCGCAACGAGAAAGATGGACTTCGTGTATTCGGGAAGACGCGAACGATCAACTATAGAAGCCAGTTCCCGCTGATGTTGCGAATCCTTCTGCAACGAAAGGAGGACTTGAATTTCTTCACTATCATCCTGGACGGAGAACCAGCCGGTGCCATCGGCAAGCTTGATGCCGCACACGACATTCTTGCCAGAATCTGTTCGTGCTGATGGCTTTGGCGAGAACAGGTCACGTAGGGCTAGGACATACACATCGCGCAACTCGCTCATTGCTGGCTGCATCGATTGTCGTTTCTTGTTGAGGTCATCTACAACGGGGCTCATGAAACGCAACCGGCCATCAACCTCGGCAAGAGGAATCAAGGGCTCATCAAGTAAAAGTTTGGCTGCCTTCTTGACTGCATCAAAGAGTGGCTCCGCATCGACCGAGGGCAGTAGCAATGCCGCTGCATTTTCTACCGTGAGGGGGAAATCATCGATGGACTGGAGTACACCGATCGCCTTGGCAAGACGTCCCTCCATCGAGTCCTGGCCAAAGGCCGCGATGGCCTTGTCTACACCCTGCACAACATGGGGGAAGGATCGCTGGATGTCCTTCTTGAGGCAGTCGTAGAAAATGGCGGCATTTGCGAGCTGTCCTACCTCGGCATTGGCAATTGGTGCAACACCCGGTATGCCAGAATCGATAAGGACATCTTGCACGACCTTGATTGCCGAACGTAGGCCGACGCCACCTGAAGTCTTAGCAAGCCTGCCTATCAGTATCAGCAGAAGGTCAAGGTGTTGCGGCAGGAAGGGATACAGTTCGATGAACGATTCCTTATCCAGAGCTGAGGTAATGACCTTGGCCTGGCTGAGCCTGGTTGCATGGATTATCTTCTGTCCATACTTGTCGAAAAGAGCCCCGAGTTCTTGCCGTGCCGCGCTGGACTTTGCAAGGAGCCTGCGATGGCAGATGGTCCTGATATCGCTCGCTTCGAGGTCTATCGTGATGGGGAACCGGTCTTTAAGCTTGAACAGTCTCGGGGAATTGAGTTGTGCCTGGGGGCTGTCTTCGGTCAACGTCTGCTGTGCGGTTGCCACCAGCCAGGCCTTGCCACGGCCGAAATTCTTCACATTCTTGGCAAGTCCATCGAGGTTGAGAATCAACTCATCACGGCCAGCGATGTACTGCCCGACCTCGTCTATAATAAAGACAACTTTATCGGTACCAGAGCGACGCTTGACGATATCGAGCATCTCCTTGACGCGTTGTTCCTCGAAACTGGCTTCGTCGAGTTTAACTTTAGAGAACTCGACCGGATCTTTCCAGATTTCTGGATAGCATTCACATGCAAGTTTCGCAGCCCATGTAGCAGCAACTAGAGGATTCGATTGGACCTCGGACCAAGCTTTTCCGCCTGAGAGCGCAGTATATCGCTTCTCAAAGAACTCCCGTTTACCATCACGTTCAAGCATGAACTCGAGATAGGCGATCTTGCGGTCACGGGAATAGCCGGCCCATTGCATGACCTGCCAGTACAACACGCTACTCACATCGGCCATCCCCGCACCCGCCAGCTGATTGCTGGCAAGGTCTATCATTATGACAGTAAGTGGGTGCTTTGCCGCAACGGTCTTGAGTTTCTGCTTGACGGTTAATTTTGAAAACTGGTCCACTAGGTAATCGAGAAATGCACGCTCTCCGATACGCTTCGATGGATCGAGTGCAAATCCCAGATATTTTGTGAAGGAGCTCTTTCCTGAACCATAGAAGCCAGATACCCAGGCGGATGTATCGACTACGGCATCACCCGACATAGATTGATCCATGATATCCAGGAGTCTGAAGAAATGCTCCTCGATGCTATCGGTTGCGACATACTCGGTGACTTCTGCCTTAAGCTGCTCCTCGCCGACGAGTTCGTAGTTGATAACCTTCTCGATTCGCCGGTCGATAGGCTTCGAGGGATCGAATAGCTCCCGTATTTTATTCATTATTCATGCTCCTCAAACAGCTGCTTTTCTATCAGCCAATATGGGTCGACCTGTAGTTGCCATCATCAGGCCAGATACCCAGGAACTGCAGGCTCGAACTACCTGTCCGGTTGCCAGGATAGAAAATGACAACAGGAACCGGGCAATGGCCTTGAAGCCTCTGTTCCACGGCACCAATGCGGAGATATGGGTGGAGAGCTTCCACATCAGAGATTACGAGTATTGCGCCTTCCTTTCCTCTCATGGATTCAAGTGTCTCGATGATCTTCGCAGTTACTTTGTCAATACCAGTTCCCAAGAGGATACTTCTAAGGCTCTCGTTGATAGAGGTGATATCACCCTCATCGAGGTATGACTTCTCCGACTCCAGGATTATCTGCCTGTCGCTGTCCGAGCGCAGGATGGCGTTCACTACCTCAGCGAGCGAAAGGACAACAGGCGACCAGCCATCGAGAGCCAGTCGAGAGAGTAGTACTTTACGGCTCCTTTTCATTTCAAGCATCTGCTCGGTAGGGAATACGATATAATAGACTGGCTCGCCCCCCATCGCACTGAAACGGTCGCTAGTCTTCAGCCGAAGCAATAACTCGTTGAATAGTTCATCTGACGATGGCATCGAGGAAAGCCTCCATGGTGTCATACTTATAAGAGATCCGTACAAGGTCTCCTGCTGACTGGACTATCAACGCTCCTTGTCCCGATACGTTCACAAGTTCATTCAGCGCATTGCGTTCGTCGAGTCCGAACAGAGCAAACGAAGAATCCGCAGCAACGGCAGAATCCGGCAGGCCTCGCTCCCGGGCTTCATAAGCGATGAAAGAGACAGTCTGAGGCAGAATGTGCGGAGGTGTTAGTGGCCGCCCTGCACGCCGTCCCTGGGCCAGATAGCCAAAGTCCACCAAAGCCTTAAGAAGCCCCGAGGCAACCCTTTTAGTCCCCTCATTGGACCATGCCCCTGGAACCTTTGTCGTACCGAACTTTGAGCGGATGAAGTCAGCAAGAAGGATGCTGGAAATTTCCCGCACTCCCCGAGAATAGAGATCCCAGTAATAACCACCTGCAGTGTCGGCGAAGAGACCATTGATACGGGCTGTGTAGATGGTAAAAAGTTGACGCAGGAAGGCTACCGATGCATTGGCTTCTACCAAGTGCTTAAGTATCCCGGCAGCACGTTGCCCTTCTCCAAGGTAACGCAACCCGAATCCGTATCGGGTAATTACCCACACGCGATCCGAGCTCTCTTTAGCTAGAGTCCCGGCCTTTAATGCAGCATCACGCAAGGCAGATGAACGCATTCCTGGCTTCCAGATACGGAGCAGCTCCATGGATTCCGAGATGATACCGGACACTTTGATGAGCTCGGTAGTATACGACGAAGCTCTGTCTTTCATGCTGGACTCAACAAGTATGGAAAAGTCATCTTTTTATTATCGAATGCACCGAGGTAGACTGCTGCCAAGCGTTTCATCGCTTGCGCAGAGGGTAGGCCAGTACACGCACCAATCTGGATAGGCCCTTCATGACCGAGTTCAGCAGAGCCTGCGATGGCTATGAGCACATTTCTGCATTCTGTTTGATTGATAAAAAACTTCTCAATGTTGGTATGTAGATCCGCGCCAGAGGCTTTGAGTCGGTCCAACAGAAGAAGCTCTACTTCGTAGCTCTGCCTGAAAAGGTGCATGACGCCAACGGTACCTATCCGGTTATCATGTAGCCGCCGGGCAGCCTCTACTGCTCCTTGGATCGCTGCGATCTCAGGAGCCCTAGGAAAGGCATAGGCCAGGTAGCGAATACCCGTGTCGCTAAGGAAAGAGCTAGTCCACCAAGCTGTTGGAGATTTCTCACCGAGAGAGGCAACTGCAATTCTCAATCTCAAGAAGATATCTACTGGATCCATACACCCGTGCCTATTCTTTTGATTTATACTCGGTTTTCATGATACCCCTGACTCAGGAAGGTGTCAAACAAACAAGCAATCGATCGATCATTGATCCCCTCGTCTACGAAGGTTTATAATTTTCCGCGGAGAGCTTTCTTGAAGGCCAGGCCGAACATTCTATCCTAGAATTTATGAAAACATTCATATGAATGGGGACACTACTCGCTTCAGACGTCGACATGCGAAAATTGCTAGACAAACTGAGGACGCCTGAGGCCAAGCGGGGTTTTATAAAATCTCTGGAATCCTATTAACATATCCCGCAAGGCTGACCCTCATTTATAAGGTCGTTAATTCCAGACGATTATAAGCCGCGATTGAAGGCTTTGAGTTGATGTAGCTAGGTTTCCTGTATGCTCGACCTACCTTGATCAAAGCCTTTCTCATGAGTCGGGCTGTGCGGTTTTTTCCAGATTGCTCGCCTGATTCCCTAAAGGTCACGATGGATTCGAGGGCTTCCATAGGTTTTGTCACTGTTTTCCCAGTATTCGATGATCAATGCGGTTCAGGCTGGTTTAAAAAAACTTGCCCATGAAATGCCCCTTCCGCAGCCATCATCGCAGGTCTTGATTGCAGCTTCTTCCTCAACCTTTCTTGCAAGTTTATAGCCCCTGCA
>Ga0172379_10004864_pt1 | contig 19335 bp, 20 predicted proteins | sample GrowelOW334metaG_FD_119756 | JGI IMG/M metagenome (GOLD analysis project Ga0172379, IMG submission 119756) | Groundwater microbial communities from an aquifer near a municipal landfill in Southern Ontario, Canada - Groundwater well OW334 metaG | ecosystem: Environmental > Aquatic > Deep...
ACGGTCCGCACAAAAAGCCACTCGCTCGACGCAGTCCATCACGCGCTCACGATTTTTCGAACGCACTGGCTCGCCACGTTCGAAACCGGCGTCATCCTTCTCGGAGCCGTAATGCTCGCCGCATTCGGATTCCTTACGTCCGTGGCTGTCGCATCGATCCCGTTTGCGGTCGCCATCGCGGTCGCGCTGCTCTCAGGCAGCCAGATCGCGTTCCTCTTCGTCAACATCCTCGGCGCAACCATGCTTGCCCTACTCGCCTTTGCATTCGCCGGGTGGGTCACAACGTTCCACTATGCAGTCTGGGTACGATTTTACGAATTGGCAAACGTAAGGGGAAACACCATCTCGAAGGTTCATCGAATTTGGAAGGGGCGGTAGAAAATTAGAAGATACAAGAGACAAATACGAGGTTTAGTTTCTTGTATCTTTTAATTTTCAGCCCATGCTATACTGTTTTCATTATGGCAAAGCTTACGCAGTCGATTGAGGATCTCATCTCCTCCTCCGGGACTTCCGTTCCTGGAAAATCAACGGGGCCTGAGGCGACGGTGCAGGAAAAATTCGAAGAAAAGATGAAGGCCGTACGTCTCAGCGAACTTGAGGAAGAAACGCGGCGCAAGGCAGCGGTCTCCGGAATCCAATACGTCAACCTCAAAGGATTTCCGATCAGCCCTGAGGCGATCGGACAAATTCCGAAGGAACAGGCCGAAGAACTAAAGACTGTCTGCTTTCTCTACAGCGGCACCGAATTTCGTCTCGCTGTGGTGGAACCGGACCAGCCGGAAATCAAAGAACTTCTTTTCCAAATCGCCGAACGCCTACAAGCAAACGGCGGAGTCTATCGAATCTCCGAGGAATCCCTGCGTGTGGCGCTCAAGATGTACGATGTGCTTCCGAAAATCAAAATCGTGATGAAGGGCGTGAAGGTGACGGATGATGAGCTCAACCGATTCAAAGGCGAGTTGAAAACCTACGCGGATGTTCAGCGCGTTCTCAACAAGGCGTCGGTCACGGACATCATGACGATCATCATGGCCGCGGCCATCCGGTTCGATACGTCCGACGTGCACGTCGAGGCCGAGGAGCATCGCGTGGGCATTAGCTTCCGCGTGGACGGAGTGCTCCAGGACGTGGCCGAGCTTCCGCATGATTTTTGGAAGCGCATGATCTCGCGTATCAAGCTCATTAGTGGGCTAAAGATCAACGTTACCGATCGCCCACAAGACGGGAGATTTACCATCTTCCTCAAGGAGGGCGACACGGACGTGCGTGTCTCCACCATTCCGACCAACTGGGGCGAATCCGTGGTGATGCGCGTGCTGCGCCCGGGATCGATCGCTGTTGAATTCTCCAGACTCGGGCTGCGTCCCCTCGCGGAAAAAAAACTTTTGCGTGAAATCGAAAAGCCGCATGGCATGATCGTCACCACCGGACCGACCGGGTCGGGTAAGACCACAACGCTCTACGCGGTGCTGCGCCGACTCAACTCCCCGGACGTGAAGATCATCACGCTCGAAGACCCGATTGAGTACAAACTTGAGGGCATCAACCAGTCGCAAATCGACCATTCCAAGCAATACACCTTCGCGACCGGCCTGCGCTCCATCCTCCGCCAGGATCCGGACATCGTGATGGTCGGTGAAATCCGCGATCTTGAAACGGCTGAAACCGCCATCAACGCCGCGCTCACCGGACACCTCATGCTCTCGACCCTCCACACCAACGACGCGGCTGGCGCCCTGCCCCGCTTCATTTCCATGGGCGTTAAACCGTTTCTACTTGCCCCGGCGCTCAACGCGATCATCGGCCAGCGCCTCACGCGCAAGATCCACGAGGATTGCAAGGAAGAAATCACGCTCGATACGGAGACGCTCGAACGAGTCTCCAAAATTCTCGATGCAATCCCTCCCGCATCCGGCGAGACGATTGCGGCAAGGGACCAATGGAAGTTCTATAAGGGAAAGGGATGCGAAGCCTGCAACGGCACGGGATACAAGGGCCGCGTCGGCATCTACGAAATTCTGCTCATGAACGACGCCATCCGCTCCGCGCTTTCCGAAAAGATGGACGAATACCAAGTCAAACAGCTGGCAACGTCCCAGGGCATGATATCCATGCAGCAGGACGGGATGCTTAAGTGCCTCGACGGCGTCACCACAGTCGACGAAGTTCTCCGCGTCGCTGGCGAAGGTATATAAAGGTTTTCATAAAGCCGCCAGATTTTCAAAGCCACTTTAGTGGCGTTCGTATGGCAAAAGACATCAAGCAATTACTCTCAGACGTCGGCCTCCTGCCGAGCGAGTCAAAAGTCTATCTCGCCGCGCTCGAACTCGGACCCTCGACTGTCCAAAACATCGCGAAAAAGGCTGATATTTCCCGAACGGCCGCCTACGAGGCCATCGAGCTTCTGCAAAAGCGCGGCCTTGTTTCCTCGTCAACGGTCGGCAAGCGCAAGATGTTCGCGTCCGAGGACCCGCACCGCATCGTATCCTACCTCAAGGAGGAGCAACAAAAGTTCGCGACCACGCTTTCCGACATCGAACGCCAGGTCGACGCCCTGCACCTGCTCGCCGGCGGCATCAAGCCGACCGTAAAAGTCTATGAGGGCGAGGAAGCCCTGCCTGCCTATTTCGGCCACATCGCGCAGATCATGCCTGAAAAATTCGACGAGGTGTCGAACCTCGACGACGTCTATTCCTTCCTGGGACAAGAGCGCATCAAGGCCGCGCGTTCAGCCTACGACATGGGCGGGCTCAAGGAAATCCGGCTCCTGCACTTCGGCGACCTTCGAAACCCGCGACCAAACGCGCAGTACCGCCGGCTCGACAAACGCTTCGGCGAGTTCCACGGCAACATCGCGATCTACGAAGATTTCGTCTCCCTTGTCACCTTCATCGCCCGCCCGGTCGTGGTCCTCATCGAAAGCAAATCCATCGCCGACACCCTGCGCGTCATGTACAACGCGGCATGGGAATCCTGCAAGTAGAAATCCAGACAAAACGAAAACATCCCACCTTTCACGAAAGGTGGGATGTTTTGCTTTTTCTGAGGACGTGACAAGACACTTCCGAAGAAAGAGGTGCGCGCCGAGTTCCAAGCTGGACGCGCAGCCATCAACCGGATCCCATGAGACCTCCAAGGCGAGAAGTACTACTGAACAAGACGAATGCCATGACATGATTTCGGCATCTTGTTCTTTACTTCAAACCTTTTTGCATCTCTGTCCTGCGTTGATGGTAAGGAGGAACGGTGGGGGGAGCTTACGCATGATCCACCTCCTACCAGGAGGTGGAACTAGGGGGGACACAATTCTCTATCAACCGCCGATCATCATGACCTCCTGTTTGCGGGGGGACGTCGGAAACGACTTTTGGGCCTCCGGCTTCATCAGCCAGAGCCCTCGAGCGCAGGAGCATGGTAGCAGAAAACCATGTGATTGTCAATGGCAGGTTCGTCTTCCTGATTTGAATACACTAAATATGCCGCAAAATTTAATTAGTATTTATCTAAAGTTGGCGAAAAAGTTTCTTTCTGTCCACCAACCCCTTGACAAAGATTTCAACACGTGTTATTCTGCACAACTCAGGTTGAGGACGGCGCACGAAGCGTCAGCCAGTAGCCTGAGAGAACGAGGGGAGATTCGCGGCCAAGGAGAAAGAAACGGCCTGGCCAGCCGAACAATCCCGAGCATGATGCCCCGCAACAGGGGGCCCGGACTTGCCAGCGCGTCGAATATGTACGCGTTTACTGGTCTCCGGAGGGTGTTACATCCCAGTGCTCGGCGAATGCGAGGTCGGAAAATGCGCAAGCGTGCAGGCGGTTGAACGGCCATTGCACGAATTGCGGACGCTGCGTCTCCGTCGCTTGAGACGGAAGACAGGTGGATCGCTGATTAGCCGGGATACCGGCGAAGTCAGTTTAAAAACCGAAGCGTTTTAGGAACCCCAATCCAGGTCGATCGAGTTGGCTAGACGTAGAATAGCGCTCGATTGCAGACCAAACTTGGGAAGGCGGCACCTCCGACGGCCGTCACAGCATCCCCTCTCCAGCCCAGGGCCCCGGGCTGGTACGCTGGGGACCTTGAGGACATCCTCCTGGTCCCATCCTCCGCCTTGGACGTGATGGAAGCGTCACGAACAGCGCGGAGGAATTCGCTTTTTCACCTTGACATCCCACCCATACCCCGGAGGAATCATGCGAAGACATCCGAAGGACTCTCAGCTTCCCCGTGTATCGGAGCGCACTCTGCGGGACCTGGCCACGGAAATGACCAGGATCGACACCCTGCACCGCATGCATCCGGAATGCTGGGTCGCGGTGGTTGAGATCTGCCACGACGAGATGCTGGGGCGAAGACTCCTCATCCCGGTGTCGTCTGACGTCGAGCTCCCGAATGCGGCCTACCGCTACGTGGTGAAGATCGTCGAATCTCCGCGGCGGGTCCACCTGAGCTTCCGGTATCTCCCCGAATCCCAGCGCGTCTGCCACTTCGATCTCGTAATCGAAGGCGACGAGGTTGAGTATGTGGGGTTCCGCACTCGGGTGTTCACGACGGAGAAGAGAGCCTTCGAATGGCTCTTGGAAACCGCCGCTTAAACCTTGGTCCAGCCGGTCTGGACGCTTCCCTTTTTTCCACGACCTGGTCGCGGACAAAAGGGAGGTTCGAATGACTATTCGTCAAAGTATCCTTCGAGGCGTCCAAGCGACGCGGTTGTCCGTCACCCCGACGGAAGATGAGCTTGCGACCATGGAGGCAAAGGTTGCCGCGGCCGCGCCGAGAAACCCGAAAGCCTTTGCCTTCACGGTCGGCCACAACTGGGCCGCCGACCAGGCGCGAGACAATGCGGTTGTCGAGCGACGTCTGGCCCAAGAGGCCAGGCACGCGGAACTCGAGGCCAAGAACGCCAGCGCGTTCGAGGCTGCAAAGGCCGAGGTGAAGGCGCTGATTGAACGCCTCACCCCGACCCTGCGGTCCCCCCTGCAGGAGCGGCACCTGAAGCTCGTCTGGTGGCGGTACTTCGAGGGGAAGAGGAACGCGGAGTGCGCGGAGCTGCTCCCGGGTACGGAGCTAAACAACCGCGAGCAAATGACCAGCCGCGGCCGCCGGCTCCTCCTGAAGCACGCGCGCGGCAAGGAGCTCAAAACGCTCCTGGGCCATCGCCCGTCCCGCAGCGGCGGACCTGCCACCGCCACGGAGAAACTCGAGGAACGGCGACGCCTCGACAAGACCGAGCGTGAAAAGCGCGCGGCTGAGGAACGGCGAGTCCTTGAAGAGCAGCAGCGCGCCCTCGAGGCCATGAAGGCCGAGGCGAAGGCGCTGATCGAACACCTCATCCCGACCCTGCGTCGCGAGACGCAGCAGCGCAACCTCCAGCTCGTCTCGTGGGTGTACTTCGATGGAAAGACCCTCCAGGAATGCGGGGGGTTGCTCCCGGGGACAACTCTCGCCGGCCGCGAGGCGATGCTGCATCGCGGTCGCGAACTCATAAGGAGAGAGCCGCAGAGCGAGGAACTGCGGAAACACCTGGCTCGGCGGGCCTGGCACGTACATGGAGGCCCGTCGAAGCCGTCTCGCTAGGCGACCAGCAATGGCCGCCTTTTTCGTTGCCAAAGCTAAGCGTCAGCAGCGCGGTTGCCAACGCTAAGCGTCAGCAGTGGGAGGAGATGAGCGGTGGATATAAGACAAAACATCCGTTTCTCAACGGATGTTTATCGTAGGACACTAGGCAGCTGTCCTGACTTGAGTCTCTTTGCCTGGTTGAGCTGGTTGAGACGGACGCACGATTCTCCTTGTTCCGTTCCCGCGAGAGACAGGAGCTGGAATGGAATCCAGCCAAATTCCCTCGGCCTTCATCTTCTCCTTCAGAACCTCGACGACCGCGTGGCCGTTCAAGCCGATATCAATGCCATACTGCCGACTGCCTGGTTCCGCGACATTACTGATCACGAAATCAGCTTTTGTTCCTCCGCCATGTTTGAATCCAAACTCCGTTCCTTTCTGCTTGTTATTTGTCACATCCAACGTGCAGACAACGACACTTTTCCCATCCCGGCCAGCCTTTGGATCTGGGACATCAACCTCTATCCAGCCGTCCGTTCCAAAATGCGTATCAAGGGGCGTGCCGACCGCGCTATAAAACCGAACCGATTGTGCCCCCCCCCGTCAACCCAAGCCTTTGCGCAACGTCATTGCGCAAATCGCGTGCAAACTCCTGATGTGGAGCAACAGGATCTTCGAGATTATTTCTCCTCACTGCCTTCAGCACATGAAAGAACGAAGGTCGTTCTCCAAGTTCCTGTAGTGCAATTCTGAGACCGGTGTGCATTTTCGGCTGACCTAACAAATCCCGCTCCAAATCCCTTCCTGAATATCGTTCTTCTGGTCCCCTGGGCGCGCCTCGAACATGAAATGGCATATTTGATCGTTGCTAATGCGATTGAATTAACGGTATACTTTGTTCGAAATCGAGTCAAAACATATGTGTGCAAAAACCATGAAAGCGCCTGGCTACCCGTTGGCCGGCTCCTCTCGCGAAGCTCTCGCGGCCATCCATCATCTCGAGGACGCGGTACAAGCTGCCGAAAATGAAGCTTTACGCAAACTCGTGGAGGTAAAAGCCTTGCAACTTGCCGAAGAAACTCCACCGGCCGAGGCATAGGGCTTGAATCGCCGCCAACCCACTGGCAAGTCGCTGGTGGGTTGTTGATTTTCCAAGCCATTCCTTTGCCGGGGCGAGCTTGTCTTTCAATGATGCGTGCCGTTCGCGCAATCGTTCGAACACACGCAGCAGCTGGGCAAGACGCGACCCCTGGTCCTTATCCTGAAAGCCGACGGATAATTCCTGCTCGGACAATCCCGAAAAGATTTTCGCGACCACAGACGGATCATCCCTGACCGTCGCGCGATCCGCCCCTATGCGGTCGGCATAGGCGCGCACCGCGTCGCGCAACGGACCTGGTACATTATCCTCGTTCCCGACCACGTTCCCGAAAAGACGCGCGCAAGCCTCGCGCACCTGGAGCCCTATCTGCACGTATGCCTGCTCCACGATGAGCGCACGAATCGGATGCGCGCGCAGCTTTTCCGGATTCCCGCGCGTCTCATCGAGCGTCCGGCGAAGCATGGAACGGTCTACGCCAAGGATCACCATGGGGACGTTCTGAAGCGATGCCTCGTAAACCTTGCCTTGGGCATCCGGAACCGTGGACCGGAAAAACCTCACGCTCGTCCCCTTCGTGAGTTTCCGATATTTCTTATTCAGGGACAAATCGCTCTGTGCAACCGTAAAATCAAGAGCAAGACGCACGGACGATTCAGGACCGTCGCCCGGCCATTCGAGCACGCCGTCCGTCCCGTTGAAATAGTCGTCGTGTTTACTCGTTTGAACGAACTCCGCGCCGAACCAATCCTGGCGTGAAAGCTCCACCTGCATGAACACCTCAAGCAGATCGCCAAACTGAAGCTCGGGCTCCTCGACGCGCTGTCGCGCGAACCGCTCGGTGGCAACGTCCTGTTCGCGTTGTGCCGCGGCGCGTTCTTCAGCGGTGCCAACCCCCGTGAAGTCCGCTGGCCTAAGTTCTTGTCGCATCCCAGCCGACATAATCTTGTACGCGGCCTTTGCCCTTTCTTCCTGCTCAGACCAAAACAACTTTTGTTCGCTGGCATCAACCGCAGCTGAAGCCTGACGCTCCCGAAGTTCCTGCCGTTCCCTTTCGATTCTTTTTCGTCGTGCCGCTTCAAGTGCCACTGTTTTTTGAAATGTTTCCGAGGCCTGGCGGCGCACGTTCGATGGAACCTCGCTCAACTCCCTGCTAATCCTGTATGCCGGACCGTAATTCATGGCTGAGTCGTTCAAACGCTGCATTTCATCTTGTATGAGTCGAAGAAGTGTTGTTTCGGCGTGGGTCCTCGAACCCGCGCGGCCCGAAAACATCTCGTTGAGCGCCGCCGCGGAATCCGCGTCAGGACGAAAGATGAAGTCTCTGGTCACGCGTCCTTTGGTGCCGTTCCAGGAGAGCTTTGAACCGTCATAAGACGCCCCCGGAAGACAACGCTTGAGTAGACGGTCCACGCGGGCCGCATCCGGAGGTAATCCCGCCTCAGGCGTGCTTGGCTGATAATAATCCCCCCTCATTTGCATAGGCGATGATAATGTCGCGCTCCTGCGACGAAAGCGTGCGCAGCGAGACGGTGATCGTTGGATTCCATTGTACGCCATCGACGACATCCGGCCACTCGATCACCGTCACCGTGTCCGGCGCGCCCAAAAATTCCTCAAGCCCAAGTGCGACAATTTCCCGCGCAGACTTAATGCGATAGAGGTCGAGATGCGTGATCTTCAATGTGAGCCCGTCCGCCTTGTGCACGTTCAAAATCGCGAACGTCGGACTCGTGACGCGCGACTTCACGCCAAGCGCCTCGCACAGGCCCTGGACAAACGTCGTCTTGCCAGCACCAAGATCCCCGACAAGCGCGATAACCTCGCCCCCATGAAGTGTCGCCGCAAGCTCGGCAGCCATTCGTTTTGTTTGTTCCGGAGAAAAAGAAATCATACCAGCCTCATGTTCGGATCGGCTTCTAACGACAAGGGATCGACGAAGTCGCGGCGTAGGGCGCGGAAATATCCGGCCGCGGCAATCATCGCGGCATTGTCGCCAGAATACCTTATCTGCGGGACAAAAAACTCGACGCAATAGGCAGGGTCCCCGCACCCCGCCGCGAGCGCCTCCCGCAACGCCCGGTTCGCGGCCACGCCTCCGGCCAAGATCACGGACGCCGGACGATACTTCCCAACCGCGCGCAAAGTCTTCGTTACCAACGTATCCACGACCGCGGCCTGAAACGAAGCGCAAACATCCGCGACGGAAACCGACCCCGACCGCGTTCCCCTCTCCTTTGAAAGGAGAGGGTCAAGGGTGAGGTCAGCATCATGTTCGCGCAAATACACTCCCACCGAAGTTTTCAATCCCGAAAACGAAAAGTCAAAATCCCCGCTTTCAAGCATCGGACGCGGGAAGTCGATGGCGACAGGATTCCCCTGCTCCGCAGTCTTTGAGATGGCCGGGCCGCCGGGATACCCGAGACCCAAAAGCTTCGCGACCTTGTCGAACGCCTCGCCGGCCGCATCGTCGCGTGTTGCCCCGATGCGTTCATAAATCCCGTGGTCCTTCATAAGGACAATCTCGGTGTGTCCTCCGGAAACAAGCAGGGCTAGGGCCGGGAATACGATCGGGTGAACCGGCTCGGTTTCACGACCAGCCTCGTCCAACATGACAGAATACAAATGTCCTTCGAGATGATTAACAGCCACAAGCGGCTTGTTCCAAACCCATGCGAGCGTCTTCGCCACCTCGACCCCGACGCGCAGCGCTGGAACCAGTCCTGGTCCGGCCGTTACCGCGATGGCGTCCACGTCTGACCCGTCGCGCGCGATGCCCGCCTCGAGAAGCAACGGAAAAATCGCGTCGATGTGCTCGCGTGCCGCCACCTCCGGCACCACGCCGCCGTACTTGGCATGCAATGCCGCTTGCGAGGCGATCAGATTCTTCAAGACGAACACGCGGTCATCATCGCCCCCCACGACGGCGACTGCGGTTTCGTCACAGCTCGATTCAATGCCAAGGATTCTCATAATGCGGGACTTATCGGATCTATTCGCGCCAATCAACGCGGGCACGGCCCCGCTTCTTCTCACCTTCCTTTTTCTTCTTGTCCACCTCACGACGACGAACGCCGGCCGGCTTCGTCGTTTCCTTACGTTCCGCGTCGACCTGAATGGCCAAATGCAGCTTGTCGTGAAGCCGTTCGATGCAAAGCGCCTTGTTCTTCCCCTGCGTCCGAAGCTCGCTGCAATGGAGGACGACCATATCAGAAGCACTCAACTTCAATTTTTCTCGAATCCGACACTTCTCGTCGGGCGTAAAGACATTGGACTGGCCCACGTGCCAGTGAAGAATCGCTTTTGAATCGGCGGTATTCACTCCTTGCCCGCCTGGACCGCCAGAACGAGAAAACTCAATCTTCATCTCGCTCTCCGGGACAATCCTTCTCTTCTTCCCATCCACAGCGAATGACGCCGTAAGATCTGGCGTGGCGTCGGCCTTTGGCTTCACAGATGTTGGATCAAATCCGCGCCCAGATTCGGAAAATGGCATACAAATAGATTGACAATTATCACAAAATCATGATACCACAGCGCCGGAGGTGAGAGATGAAACGTGATAAAGTCTTTGTTCCAAGGGGTTCTCGAGCCGTGATCGTTCCAACGGACCACGTCGTTCGGCGCATGGCCGTGGACGTGCTGATGGTTGACCGGTGGAGAACCCGAACCAACGTCGGACTCGTCTGTAGGGCGAACAACCCGAGCAATGGCAAGTGGGCTCTGCCGGGCGGACGCCAGAAGCCGGAGGACGCGGACCTGGTCGCGACCGCGATCCGTGAGATCTTCGAGAAAACCCACATCGAGATCAATCGAGACGAAATTGAATTCTTCGACTTCCTCGACGTGTCGGAACGCGACACGAGGGATGGCGTGCCGTACGTCTCGGTTGTGCTCATTGTCGAGATCGACGAGGCGCGGGCGGAAAAGGCACACGCCGGCTACGACGCGGAAGCGTTCGAGTGGACCAACCTAGACGACATCACCGGGGACATGTTCGCTCAGGAGTTCGACCACCTCCGGGTGATCGAGAAATTCCGATTGACGGAAAAAACCACGAGTTGTCCGTGAACGGACAAAGGAGTATCGATGAGTGATCGCAGTCAACTCTTGAAAAAGTGCTGGGATGGTGGAATCAACAGTCACATCATCTTCAACATCGAGCACCACTAGCAACGCAGGCTCAACACCACGTGCTTCCACGGGAAGGAAGAACGGAGGCCTGGCAACTTCCGCCTGTGGTCGTACCTGGACGAGATGTTCAGGGACAACAGCTTCCTGAACCGACTCGTGAACGAGGTGGTTCGCAAGATCCATGGCATCGATCTCCGCAATCCGCGTTCCTTCGAGATCATGGTCGAACACACCATCCTCGTTGGTTGGACGAGCACGGCCCCGTTCAGCGTCGAGGAGGACGCTAGCGGGGCGTACGAAGTCTTCAAGCCGAACCACTATTCGACCGGACTGCGCGTGAAGCGTGATCGTCAGGATATCCTGGCCCCGAGCACGCGCGAGATCTCGCTCACCATCGAGTGCTGGAAGGCCAGGGATGGGATCCACGCGAGGATCCACACCCTGTACCCAGGCCCGCACATCGGCCCCCTGCGCCAGCGGTTCGGGAATGACCCAAGCGGAGTCGCGGACATCTTGGATCGCGAAGGCGTGGTCTTCTTCGACTGGAACCACGCGGTCGAGCCCATCGACGACTAGCCCGCCCCTCACGAAGGGCGGTTTTTTCATCCCCCACCCAACACCGGGTGTTGGGTGCCGGTGCCAAGACCGAAACCCAACACCGGGTGTTGGGTGTGATCGCAAGACGGTTGACGCAACCGGGTTTCACGGCTAAGATTCCGGTCCGTTCCTTTCACCCGCACCAAAGAGTTCGCAGTGGACATCGAGCAACGATGCGATGGAATCGACCGGCTTTCGCGCTTCACGCGACGGCTCGCGGCGGACGGCATTGCCACCCGCGAGGCGTACAAACGGTGGCGCAGCGACGAGGGCAATGCCACGATCATGGCCGACCTGTTCGGCTACGACCGGCAGCCAGGCATGCCGGCGATCACGGCACTTGTCGGTATTGACTTCCACCCCGAACTCGATCTCGTGATGTACAACTACACCGGTGTCGCGCACAACGTGCTCTACCGGTTCCCGGACGGCTGGGTGCCGACACTGCGCCTGTGCCGCGGCATCGTCTTTAGCCGCACCGGCCGCCTGGTGGCGCACCCCTTCCCGAAGTTCTTCAACTGCGGCGAGCATCCGGAGACAGTTGACCTTCCGTCGGACGTGCCCTGGACCGCAACCGAGAAGATGGACGGACACCTGGGGATCCTGTTCTACTGGCGCGGCGCCTGGCGCGCGACCACACGCGGAAGCTTCACGAGCCCGTCGGCCCAGCTGTGCGCAACAATCATGCGCCGCGACCGCCTGCGCGGACGATGGCACCGATGGATCAGCACGGACCTCACGATCCTCGTCGAGATCGTTGACCCGGAAACCCGGGTACATCTCGACTACGGCGGACGAAGCGAGCTTGTGCTTATCGGCGCGTACGACCGCGCGACGCTCGACGACTTCCAGCTCGAACGTCTCGCGAGGCTTAGGCGTATGCTTGGCCTTCCGGCCGCCGAACATCACGATGGACATGACCTCGACGAGCTGAAAGTGCTCATGCAGGATCGCTCCGTGCGCGGACGCGAAGGACTGGTGGTGCGCTTCGACAACGGCCTTCGCGTGAAATTCAAGTTCACGAGTTACCTCGGCCTCATGGCCGCGGCAAAGCTCTCGCCGAAGTACCTCATGCTCCGCGTCATGGCCGGCAAGGCCGAAGAAACGGTCGCAAATCTGGACTTCGAAGTCCGCGCCATGGCGAATGAAATGCTCGCGTCGATTCTGCGCGTGCGCGACATGCATGGCGATGCGAAGGCGCGCGCCAAGTATCTCCACGGCCTGGTTCCTCCCGAGGAATGCACGGCCTACTACAAGAGCATCTGCCGCCAGTTCGTGCGGCATCTGTCCAAAACGTAAAGGACGGCCTCGCGGCCGCCCACTCGCTCGTCTCGTGACGGGCTTTTTTCTTATGACGACTTGTCGTTCTCGAGGATTCCGGCCTTATAGAGCTCGACCATCACGAGAAACGCGGCCAGGATCGTAGGGCCCAGGATGAAGCCGATTGGGCCGAAGGTTTCGAGACCACCGAGCATGGAGATGAGGATCAGCAGGCTGTGCATGCGGGTACGGCCGCCGACAACGTAGGGCTTGAGGACATTGTCGACCGTCGAGACCAAAAGCAGCGACCACACGAGCAGCCCGATGCCGGCCATGGGATGCCCGGCAATGAACAGGTACGCGACGCACGGCAACATCACCACCGTGGTGCCAAGCATCGGCACCTGCGCCGCGATCACAACCAGCGCCGCCCAAAGGAACGCGCCCGGCACGCCGAACACCGTGAGCCCAATGCCGGCAAGCACGCCTTGGACAATCGCGACGATGAGCGACCCAAAGATTACCCCGCGCACGGTCTCAACCATGCGCAATGCGATTTCATGGTCCACGCTGTCCCGCAACGGCGAAAGGACGAGCATTTCCTTGCTGATACGCTCGCGGTCCACGAGAAAATAGAACAGAGCCACGAAAAAGATGAAGCTGTTCAAAATAAATGTCGTAGTTCCCTGCAGGAACGCGCCAAGATTCGACGTGGCCCATTGCGCGACGTTGTGCAGGACGCCGACCACGTCCACGGACGAGACGGCCGCGCGGAGAAACTCGGGCAGTGCCTGGAACGCAGGCTGTTCCTCAAGCCGGAAACTCGACACCCAATCCGGGTTCGCGACCGTGGAAGAAACGATGCCGAATGCCTGGTCGAGCATCACGGCCGCGAGCGTGGCCATGGGCCCGACGACGAGAAAGAACACGAGTACAATCATGATGAACGCCGACACGTGCGAATGCCGGACAACTCTGCGCACCCAACGGTCGAGCGGCGCAAGCACTACCGCCGCAATGGCCGCCGTCACAAGCGTGATGGCATACGGGGCGATCACCCGCCAAAACAACACCGCGACCGCTGTCGCGAGCAGAAGAAAAAACCATCGGGCAATGTGATTGTGCGTGTCACGAGTTCGTGGCATATGACAGCAGTGTAACATATCCATTGCCTTGACGACGAGAAAAAAACCGCATATCATGCCGCAACGAAGAACGAAAATCGCGGCCCCATCGTCTAATGGTTAGGACACGAGCTTTTCAAGCTTGTAACCAGGGTTCGACTCCCTGTGGGGTCACCAAGCCGGATTTCTCTGACTCAAATGTCGAAGAAAGCCCGAAAACAAAAGATAATTTTGGTGTTCCATTAAGTATTTGATCGTAAGTTGGCATTTCTTCAAAAACCAGTTCAAACAAACCCCTCTGAACCCTATAATCTCCTTGATTAAGTAGGATTTTTGCTGGGTGTTCCATTATCTGTTTCGCTTCTTGCATAAATGCCTTAATGTCATCTCTGGTAATTTGAATTTTATCCCGCTCAAGGCGGGTGTTTTTAGTTTCTGCTTCCAGTTTTTCGATTTCTTGTTCAAGCTGTTTTTTGACAACCGTGCTTTCTGTCTCGATAAATGCTTTAAGTGCTGCGGATTGCTCAGCTTCTAAATCTGCGATGTTACGATGAACATCTCCTGACAATTTAACAATTTCCTGTTCGCGCTGACGAAATTTATTAAGAAAAGTGATTTCCAAACCATTTAATAAATCTGGATTAAATTTTAAGTTGTTTATGTATTTTTCAACATTCTTGTCAAACGTCTTTTTATTAACTCCGAAGTATTTATGGTTTCGATTACAATGATAGGTGGCAAATCCTTGGCCTGATTTTCCTTTTGGACTACTGCCCATCATATCTTTTTCGCAAATCGGACATCGAATAAACTTGTAAGGAAATAAAGGATTGTGTCGATTTCTTGTTCGTTTTATTTTTATCATTCCTTGATTGAGTTCTAAACTTCCGTCTTGATTTTCTTTAATTGCGATTTTACCTCTATTTGCTTGGTTAAAAAGTTCAATACTCACCAAACCATCATATTTTGCCTTGATAGGCAGATGGCGTGTCCATTTTTCACAAACGACTCCCGCATAAATTGGATTTTTAATAAAACATTGCAGTTGTTTAACTGTTAATAACTTGCCGCCTCTTTTACCAATGAATTTTTCGTGTTTTTTGTCCCACATGTTTCGAATAAGTGACTTGAAACCCATGGCGTTTATTTGCTGAACAATTTCTGAATCAGATAAACCTCGTACTCGTAATTTGAACATCGCTATAAAAAATTTGGCACGCTCAGGATCAGAAACTTGTATGGTCTTCTTCTTGCTACCATCTACTATAATTTTTTCGTTATTATAACCATCGACTGGACGACGTGTCCTATAGCCCTGAACGGTCAACCTGATTTCTTGTCCAATTAAGCGTGAAAGGATATGAGTCGCTTCTTGATTGGCTGTTGTTGCCATTACTGACTCCGTTACTTCACTCGGGGACAACCGACTCCAATCGTATTCAAAACCAGTATCTTCAATTGTATTTTTTGTTGGTTGGATGACTCCCCAAGTATCAATCATTCCAACGCCATATTGTGCAAATTCTTTTTTTAATCGACCATACTCAGCCGAACCAGCTCTGGTAAAACGATCGATTGAACGAAAAACACAAAATTTAACCAATCCGGGACGAGCTTTAATAAAGGCAAAAATTTCTTCAACATCGTCACGAAGTGTTTTTCGACCCGATATTGCAGTGCTCCAAACTTTATCATTTGGGACGATGTTCCAACCTCTTCCTTCTACAAATTTACGAATTATCTTTTCCTGATTTTCAAGACTTTCACCTTCTTGGGCTTGTCCGCTTGAACTTACTCTGCATAAGGCCACGCAATTTATGGCTTTATAGTTTTGTGTCATACGCTTACATTAAGCCGCGTTTTCCTTTTTTAGCCAAGTAGGCGTCAAAAAGAAGGTCGGCTATTTTGTCACAAGAAATTCGCGCCTTTTCTATTTCTTCATCGCTGTGGTTGTTTGCCGCCGAGCCAAGAGAATTTTTGAAGTCACTAAATGATAAGCTATTGTTAACATTAAAATCAACCTGATCAAAAGGCCGTTTTATTTGTTGTTCATTTGTTATGGCTTCTCCCGCTTGCATAACAAAAATCAAGAGATAAAAAAAGCGGTGGCAAGACAACCACCAATTACTTGATGATTGTCCTACCACCGCATTGTATTGCGAGTTAGTAGCACGGATTTGCTGCATTGTATTGCTGAATTATAAAGGGACTGACTGACTAACTAAGAAAATTATAATACAAGGTCTTAAAAAATACAATCCACGGTTTATTTCAAAAAATGTCAGTAAAAAGAAGACCGCCCCGGAGAAGCCGTGCGGGCGGCCTCGGTCGAGACGGTTGACGAAGAAAGATCACCGTATTTTGCGCCTATACCGCCTACCACCAGCGAGACGCCGGAAGATCTCCCTCTGAAGTCCGGGGTATTTGTCGGGTTTGGTGAGAGTCAACATCTGACAGAAGGAGACGCAGTGGCACTGTTCAGCGATTCCCATTCCTTCTCCCAAGACGTCCATCCCTGCCTCTCGAACAATCCGCACATGTTCTGTATCCCCTACACCCAGAAGAGAATTCCACAATCTCTCGTATTCTTTGAGGGCAGAGATGTAAGGAGCGTCGCCAATGTCATCGGCGGCGATTCGAACATCAAATTTGTATTCGTAGTCGTTGTAGACGTAGGCGAAGATGACTCTTCTGCTTCCGTCTTCGTTGAAAGTGACCGTTGGGCCGTTGGTGATTTTGATACCCTCAGGTCGTTGGTGGAGACGAATCATCTCAATCGCCTCTTCAACACTTTCAGCTTTTCTCAAACAGTCCCAGAGAACCGCTTCTTCGACACTTGTGTTGAGGTATTTGGGCATCAGTTTATTTCTTCCTTTTGTGAGGGAGTTTTATCTTTCCCAACCACACACCTCATAACGGCGTCCTCCTTGACCAACGAAACCTACTGTTCCCATTCCATCGATATACCAATATCTCCAACCAAGTGCGAAATTCCAACTGCATTTGGTAATGGCTGCTCCGCACATGGCGAGTGGGCTAGCAAACAGGACAACAAAGTAGTACTTCGTGTTGTAGTCAAGGACAGGAATGAGAAAGATGACCACGAGCCATACGAGAACGACCCAGACCCCCAGAAACCAACCAAGCCACCACACGCGATGTCCGCTGGTATGATTGAAGGAGGCGAGAAAATGGTTGAAACGGTTGAGCACTGAACCTCCGATGGTTTCACTTTGGGAAGAAAAGAAGTTTTTTCAAACCAATGAACGACTGGTTCAATCTCAACAAAAAATGACCGTTTTGTCAATCCCCGTCTCTGTTATGTCTCTGTTATTTTCTTTTGGAAACTTCACTTTTTAGGCATTTTAAGCTATACTTCCAATGTCGCACTCAACCTAAACAGGGCTATTTTTGCCTATTTCCGGATCGCGCGCTTTAAGCGGCATCCGGTTAAAACAATCTCAGCACGATCCGTGCTTGGGTTGGGTGCGACAACCACCGGGTGTCGCTTTTTGTTTATAAAGAATTTTCAAAAAATAACTTTCATTTAATCCAACTCCCCCTATGCCTACTCAATCCCAAACCTCGGCCTTTCTTAAAAAACTTCGGGTCTATCAACACAAATACCTCAATGTGAAATATGCCGAACTTGATGAGCCAGCAACTCGACTCATGATCAATTCTTTTCTCACTGATTTGTTGGGTTATGCCGAGCTTGAAGAAATTCGCACCGAGCACATGATTAGCGGAGCTTATGCTGATTATGTTATTCAAGTTGATCGAAAAAAACATTTGGTGGTTGAAGTTAAAGCGATTCAAATTGATTTGTCAGAAAAACATTTGCGACAAGCGGTTGGCTATGCGGCCAACGAAGGAATTGATTGGGTGCTTTTAACCAATGGTCGATCGTTTGAAGTTTATAAAGTTATTTTCAAAAAGCCCGTTACTTACAAACGTCTCTTTGCCTTTGATTTGAGAGATTCAAGTATTCTCAAAGACGCCGCCGAAGGTCTTGTGCTACTTCACAAACGTTTCCTAACCCACGGCGAACTTGATAATTTTTGGACACGTTTTCAGGCCTTGGAACCAAACAATCTCTGCCGGTATTTTTACACTCAAGACATTATCCGTTTCTTGCGTCGTGCTCTGAAACGTGACGCCGGACTATCTTTTTCCGAAGCTGATATTTTAGATTCGGTTCATGAGATTGTGGTGACTAAAATTGAAGCGCAGAAACCAAAGGCGCCAACGGTGTCAGTGAAAAGAAAAAGTGTTGAAAAAGAAATTAAACAAGAAATTAAAACCGATGTCGTTCTGACGTCGATAAACCAATCCTAAAAAATATGGAAAACAAAATCATTTCGGAAACATCAAAAAAAGCCAAACTGGCGACCTTGCTATTCTGGTTTTTTCTTGGGGGAGTTTCGGCACACCGATTTTACACCGGAAAAATCGGGACAGCGTTCCTTCAAATGTTCACAATCGGTGGTTTGGGATTCTGGCTGTTGGTCGATGGGATTATGATCGTTACCAATAACTTCAAAGATAAAGAAGGCAAAAAAATAACGGTTTGGTAAAAAAAGACCAGACCGCCAGCAACAGACCCCGTGGGTTCTTGTAAAATCCCCTCGGGGTCTTGTTTTACTCCCCAAGGTGGTATTTACCCTACTTTTACCCTATCTCCTCATCAGGGCTCGATTTTTTGTCGCTAATTGAGTTTTACAACAACAGCCAAGTGGGGTAATTTGTTTAGCAAGAACTATGAAAATCAAGTCACTAAAACTTACCAATCATCCTGTTTTAAAAAACAGCGAATTTAGTTTTGAAACCGATAGAGTAATTCAGGACATAACCCTACTCGTCGGCGAAAATGGGTGCGGTAAAACCATTTTTTTGGAGGAACTTTTTAAGATCATCAACACTGGATTTATTCTGTGGAATGATGGAATTGGAAGAAAAATTATCCTAGAACTTTCTGATGAAGAAAAAACTTTAATCGAAGCCCCCTCCAATATATTGACTTTTGATTACGTGGATGAAGGGGAAAACAGTTGGCGTAGATTTAAAATATACGATGTCTTAAATACAGATATTACCACGAAATTATCTTACAAATTGACACACGGAGAAATCAACAAATTACTAAAGTGTGCCTATTCCACTGTAGAAATTAACTTTTCGTCGAAGAACATTGATTCGGTAAAAGCGACGAGCGTTGATACAGAAGAAAAACCAAAACAAAAATCAAGTGAAAATTTGGCAACAGAAATTGCACAATTACTTGTAGATATTAAAGCCCAAGATGACGCGGAGGACGCAAAATGGATGGAAGAGCACCGGGGAGAAACTTTAGAAATACCAAAAATAGAAAGAAAACTCGACCGTTTTAGACACGCATATCGCAACTTATTTGAAGGAAAGGAACTTTGTGATATTCGTCCGGAAGATGGTTTTCAAAAAATTCTTTTTAAAGATCTAAAGGATGGTTCGACTTTTGAAATTTCTAAACTAAGCACTGGAGAAAAACAAGTTGTCTACAGAGTCGGATATTTATTGCGAAA
>Ga0172379_10004865_pt1 | contig 19332 bp, 18 predicted proteins | sample GrowelOW334metaG_FD_119756 | JGI IMG/M metagenome (GOLD analysis project Ga0172379, IMG submission 119756) | Groundwater microbial communities from an aquifer near a municipal landfill in Southern Ontario, Canada - Groundwater well OW334 metaG | ecosystem: Environmental > Aquatic > Deep...
AACAAAGCCTCCTCTTAAATTAAAAAGAGCAGCCAAACTTTGTAAAAATTCACAAGAACGAAGATTAAACAGAAATTACCGTTAGTGTAATTTTCAATTTAGAAATTTAGGTAGTATGCAAAAAATAAATATGTCTTTAATAGGTCATTTATACGTCACTTCATTAAATGTTTAAATTTCAGTCTTTTACCTAAGTTTAATATTTGTAGGATTTGTCTTGTAAGCTCACACCCAAAGTTGGTTATAAACCAAGTGAGCATTGATGACCTTACAGTTTGCGGTTTGATTCATAGACAAAATAATTTTTGTGTCAGCAATTTAGTCAATTTTTTTTGGACGAAAATAAATTTCCGACGAGGTTAATTGGTGAGGTAATGTGCGAGGGGTACTGGGTTGCAAAGTGTCAGGATTATTCAATAATAATCAGGGTTAACATGAAAACTAATCCCAAACATACTTCCAACTTTTATCGGGTTGTAGTTTCCAAACTGTATGGAAAATCCCATTATATTCCACGGTTTTACCTAAGTCATCTTTAATTACCCATACATACTTTCCATAGGTATAACCAAGACTCCCATCCTCTGATACATCTATAAAATCAGGTGTCCAATTAACGGTGGCATTTTTAATATCTTTGTTCTTATAATAGTTTTTAATATTTTCTTTCCCAAAAATAAGTGAATCATTGGCTCTTTTAATGACTGCATTTTCATCGGCAAAATAATAGAATGAATCTGTGACTCCTTTTTCCAGTACCATCCTCTCAAAATCCTTTTCAATTTGAAAAATCTCTTTTTTTATTTCCTCCTTGCTTTTCGAATGTTCACAAGCAGTTATAAGTAAAACTATTGGAATGATTAGAATAAGTGATTTCATTACTTAACTATTTAATTAACATTGATTTAATTGACTTTGTTATATTTTTGAAATTCAATTTACCCAATTTTTGTATGTACCCAACCAAACTAATTATTCCTAGAATCAACTATTCACAACACCTACCTTTTCTTCGGCCTCTTTTTTCAGTTCCTCAAATTTCAGGCGGTGGAAAATGGTTGGGGCAAACGAAGCTATCGGTTTGTAAAACAAACTTTTCTGCTTTAATTCAGGCGAAATAGCCGAAGGACGTATGGCATTAATTACCACCAAAACTATACTTAAAAGTAACGCATATTTTAATACCCCAAAAGCGGAACCAAATACTTTATTAACTACTCCTAAAGCTGAAGCTTCGGCAATCCCTTCCAACACTTTGGCAATTAAATGGATGGCTATAACTATTAAAACAAACGTAACGGCAAAGGCTATAATGTTGGTGGTACGTTCGTTGGTATGCATCCATCCACTTAAAAATGAGGCTATAAAACCCGAAAATTTAATAGCACCCCAAACTCCAAGCAACAAAGCTGCAAGTGATGCTGCTGATGAAATAAGACCTTTTATATATCCATGGAAAGCACCCAAAACGAGTACTCCAATTACCACTACATCAAAAATATTTGCATTCATCTGATTAGTTTTTAATTTTTAAATCAAGGCCAGATGGAATACGCCATAAATTAGCACTTGCTTTTATTAGGCGATATTCTGCTTATGGCTATTTCATGTTTTTCTGTTTTTACTTTAAAAAAATAAAAATAGGGAAAGTTGTTGGGAATTAAAAACATTATTTAATCAAGTTTGGAAATGATAATATTAGTGCAACTATGTGAGCCTATTTTCAATTTTATTACTTTTGGCAACACATTTTAAACTTATAACTATGAAAGCTTACGTTTTTCCGGGACAGGGTGCCCAGTTTGTAGGAATGGGAAAAGACCTGTACGACAATTCAGCATTAGCCAAGGAATTGTTTTAGAAAGCCAACCACATATTGGGTTTCCGCATAACCGACCTAATGTTTGCAGGAACAGACGAAGATTTGAAACAAACTAAAGTTACCCAACCCGCTATATTTTTACACTCTGTAATTTTAGCAAAAGTTATGGGCGATGCTTTTAAACCCGAAATGACCGCTGGCCACTCCCTTGGGGAATTTTCAGCCTTGGTGGCAGCCGGAGCCTTATCGTTTGAAGATGGACTGGTATTGGTAAGCAAACGTGCCATGGCCATGCAAAAAGCCTGCGAAGTAGAACCTTCTACCATGGCGGCTATCCTTGGTTTGGATGACGAAGTAGTTGAAAAAGCCTGTGCCGAAATTCCAGAACTGGTGGTACCTGCTAATTACAATACTCCTGGTCAATTGGTTATTTCAGGTTCCATTGCCGGAGTAGATAAAGCCTGTGCAAAACTTACCGAGTTAGGTGCAAAAAGAGCCTTGAAACTTCCTGTGGGAGGTGCTTTTCATTCACCTTTGATGGAACCAGCCCGGTTAGAACTGGAAAAAGCTATCAATGAAACTAAGGTATTAAAACCTATTTGCCCAATATACCAAAACGTTACGGCTAAACCGGAAACAAATCCAGAAGCAATTAAAGAAAACCTGAAAAAACAGTTAACAGCTTCGGTTAAATGGACTCAAACGGTTCAAAATATGATTGCAGATGGAGCTTCTTCGTTTACCGAAGTTGGCCCGGGAACCGCTTTACAGGGAATGGTTAAAAAAATTGACCGTGCCATGCCTTGCGAGAGCGCAAAGGTGTAATTAGACGTGAGATGTGAGACGGTGAGATGTGAGACTTTTATCTCATATCTTATAGTCTCATATCTTGATACTGTTGATTCTACAAGGTTGATTTGACCGCTCCCCCTTCCAAAGCATAAACTTGCCCGGTAACAAATTCCGAAAGTGGCGATAACAACCAAGCTGCTAAAGAACCTAAGTGATTGGGATTACCCAGTTGTTTGGCTGGAATATTTTCAATCCAAGCTTTTTTAGCTTCTTCAAAGTCAATACCTCCCAATTCGCTTTTCTTTTTTATCAATCGCTCAATGGCCGGCGTGTTGTGCGAACCCGGAGCAACAATATTAAAATTTATATTTTGCCCACTAATTTCCTGAGACACCGTTTTAACCATTCCAACCACAGCCAATCGCAGCGAAGTGCTTAAGACGAGATTTTCAACGGGTTGCTTTACTGAGGAACTTTCAATATAAACCATCCGCCCATATTGTTGCTGCTTAAAGATTGGAATGAGTTTTTGGGTTATCTCCACTTTCCAGCGAAGTAGTTTTTGGTAAGCATCATCCCAGTTTTCGAGTTGGGTTTCTGCAAAACCCAATGCTGGCGGACCACCTGCATTAATAAGTGCTCCACTAATTTTACGATCGCGGGCCAATTCCAGCACCCTGCTGATGGTTGCCGATTGAGTAATATCGCCTTGCATGGGACTGAATGATTTGCCATAGTTAACTTTCATTGCCATTAGGTTGTCCTCGCTTCGGGCTACGCCAATTACATTAGCTCCTTCGTTCAACAATACCTTAGCGGTAGCTTTTCCAAAACCACTGGTTGCACCACATATTAGAAAAGTTTGGTTTTTAACTTGTAAATCCATAAATAGAAGTATTTAGAGTACTTAAAGTACTTAGTGTATTTAAAGTACTTAGAGTATTTAAAGTTTGAAAATTAGAGTTTAGAAGATAGAAACTAGAGTTTAGAAATTAGAAACCAGGTTCCAGTATCCAGCAACCAGTAACCAGAGACCAGTAACCAGCTACCAGTAACCAGCTACCAGTATCCAGCAACCAGTAACCAGTGTCCAGCAACTCATTTCTAAAACCTTATGGCCACTGTTTGTTTGGTTTCATCGTGTAAGCTCAGTGGTACAGGGCTCACTTTTACCAATTTTTCCAATATCCGCTTGTCTTTATCGGCTAAGGTGCACATAGTAAAATCGAACTCAATTTTAACTTCCGCTACCCTGCGTGGATTTTCGCTCATTATTTTCCATGTTTTGGCTTTAGCTCCGTCAATACTGAATCCGTTGGTTTGTGCTTTTATCCCCATAATGGTTAAAATGCAGCTGGCTAAAGAGGTTGCCAATAAATCGGTTGGTGAAAATGTTTCCCCTTTTCCGTGGTTATCCAGCGGCGCATCGGTTATCAACTTGTTCCCCGATTGCACATGGATGGCTTCGGTTCGTAATTGCCCTAAATACGTGGTTTGAATGGTTTCTTTCATAATTTTTAATTTAAAGAAGTATTACAATTCGAAATTAGCAATGTTTTACAGAGAACAAAAATTCAATTGGCTAATTCCGTTACTTGCCATTTCGGGGTCACGATTTTTTTTTATAAATTGCATTCCCCCTCAATGACTTTACTTAATATTGATAACTATGAAAAACGCATCACTTCTCCTAGCAATAATTTGGCTGTTGTTTCCGGCATGTCAAAATTCAACCAATAAAACTTCTACAAAAGAGTTAACTGCAATTGAATTATCGCAAGTTCCAGCTTGGGCTAAAGAAGTAGTTTGGTATCAGATATTTGTTGAACGGTTCCGGAATGGAGATGTAAGCAATGACCCCACTTCTGTGGATATAAAGCATGCTTACCCCGATTCTATTCCGCCCCATTGGAAAACAACTCCATGGACGAAGGATTGGTACCAAGCTGATGAATGGTTTAGTGAAACAGGCCTTTCCCAGTTTCAGGACAATCTGCAATTACGCCGGTATGGTGGCGACTTGCAAGGTGTTTTGGATAAACTGGATTACCTCTCCAACTTGGGAATTACCGCCATATTTTTTAACCCTTTAAACGATGCACCATCGTTGCATAAATATGATCCACGATACTGGCACCATATCGACAGGAACTTTGGTCCCGATCCGTTGGGTGATGCAAAAATGATGGCCGAAGAAGACCCATCCAATTCCGAAACCTGGCAATTTACCAAAGCGGACAAGCTCTTTTTAAAGGTAATTGATGCTTGCCACCAACGGGGAATTATGGTTATAGTAGATTATTCGTGGAACCATACCGGGATGGATTTTTGGGCACTGAACGACGTCCGGAAAAACGGAAAAAATTCAAAACTTGCCGATTGGTATGATGTGGAAGCTTTTGATAATCCGGAAACTCAGGTTAACGAATTCAAATACAAGGGCTGGTATCACATAAAATACCTGCCTGAAATAAAAAAGGCAATTATTGGACAAGATTCTGTGTTCCCATTTGAAGGGAATTTCGCCAGTGAAGCAGCCAAAGAACACATTTTTAATGTAGCCCGCCGCTGGCTAGACCCGAATAAAGATGGCAACCCAACGGATGGGATTGATGGTTTCCGATTGGATGTTGCGGCAGAAATTCCTTTGGGTTTTTGGCCTGAATTCCGCAGCGTAGTACGGAAAATAAATCCTGAGGCATACTTAGTGGGAGAAGTATGGTGGCAAAAGTTTCCCGATCAGTTGATGGATCCCCGGCCTTTCTTAAACGGTAATAGGTTTGATGCCATTATGAATTACCGATGGTACCGCTCCGCCCACCAGTTCTTTGCCCAAGCAGAGCCCGCTATTGGCCCAAAAGCCTTTGCCGATTCATTACAGCAATTATTAGCAGGAATCAAAAATGACCATAACCAGGTGATGATGAATTTAACTTCGAGCCATGATTCACCCCGCACCTCCACCTCTATTTATAACAAAAACAAGTATAAATACAACGCCAAACCTGCTGATGACCCTACCTATAAAATTGATAAGCCGGATTCGGAAACCCGTAAACTGCAAAAAATGTTACTGGTTCACCAGTTCACATTTATTGGGGCGCCACATATCTGGTACGGCGATGAAGTAGGTTTATGGGGTGCCGATGACCCCGATACCCGCAAGCCTATGGTTTGGGATGATTTGACTTATGAACCGGAAAAGATTCATCCTCTGGGTTTGGCTAGAAAAATTGATTCAGTAGAACCTGATACTGCACTTTTCAACTTTATAAAGGATTTGATTATGCTGCGTAAAAATAATCCAGCTTTAGTTCATGGTTCTCTGGAATTTTTAAATACTGATGATAAAAGTGGACTGTTAGTTTATAAACGGAGTATTGAAAATAATCAGGTTTGGGTGGCTTTCAACAATTCCAACAAAACACAAATGCTTGAAATAGGCGATATTCCAGAAGGATGCTATCCCTTTTATTCAAATACAGAACATGTGATACCATGTGTTGATGGTAAATTGAAGCAACTAATTGAGGCTAAATCGGCTCAAGTTTTTATAAAAAACTAAAATTGAATAGTATAATTTAAAAAGAAAATCATGAAAAAGGAAATTCAAGGAAATGCTCCATCGGGTGCTATTTATGGATTGGGGCTAATAGGAGCCGCTGTTTTTTTTATTTCTCAGGCTACCGGTTTTTGGATGGGTGTATTGGGGTTTTTAAAAGCATTAGTTTGGCCTGCGTTTTTTGTGTATGAGGCGTTTAAGACTATGGCCATGTAGCCTCCGACCGGTTTTTCTATCTTTTTAAACAAAAAAACAACACCAATGCAAAGGGTACAAATAATCGCTCTTCGAAGTTGGGGTTTCGCTTAATTTTTCCATATTTGCCGCGGTTTAAATTTTATATATCATGGTGCAGATATGCGCATTGGCATCGGGGAGTAACGGGAATTGTTATTACGTGGGGAACAGCTTTGAGGCGGTGCTGATTGACATCGGGATATCGAACCGCCAGTTGAAGCAGCGCATGAAGGATGCTGGATTGAATCTGCAATACGTAAAAGCCGTGTTGGTAACCCACGAGCACACCGACCATATAAAAGGCATGCATGGTGTTATCAAAAAAAACAACATTCCAGGGTATGTCACCCGCCATACATACAACCAAGCCCGTAAGGATTTTCGCTCGGAAATGGTGCGTTATTTTGAACCCGGCGATACTATTACTATAGGTTCCATAAAGGTTCACACGTTTAGTAAACAGCACGATGCAGCGGAACCGGTTAGCTTTCGTATTGAAATTGAAGGGAAAAACATAGCAGTGTTAACCGATTTAGGAACGGCTTGCCCCAACGTGTTGGAACACTTAAAACAATGCGATGCCGCATTTCTGGAATGCAATTACGAGCACAATATGCTGATGAACGGTAATTATCCAGCCTTTTTAAAGCAACGGGTTGCGTCTGATTATGGGCATTTAAGCAATTCACAGGCTTTTGAACTGGTAAAATCGCTCAACGGCAGTCCGCTAAAAACGGTGCTACTTTCGCACATTTCAGCCGATAATAATCGGGTCGATCTAGCTATGGAAACATTTAGTCCGTTGACGCATAAACTTTGCATTGAGCCCACATCGCGCCATAGCGCATCCAAAGTTTTAGAGATATAATTCCAACGCCATTCATGGTAAGTCCTAGGAATTTTTTAAAGCGAATCTTTAGTTCACGAGCACCTTTAAAAATAAATATGGAGCGAGTAATTCCCTTATTATTTGTACAAATTTTATTGTAACACAAATAAAACAACTATATTTACACACGTGTGCATAATATAGGGTATGTCGAAAAAAATTACCATAAAAGATATTGCTACGGCTTTGAATATTCATCATTCAACCGTTTCCAGGGCTCTGCGCAACGATAGTAGAGTAAAGGAGGAAACCCGGAAAATGATTTCAGCGTACGCCGATGAACATGGCTATCAAACGAATATGATTGCACTGGAACTTAGGGGCGAAAAACGCAATACCATTGCAATAATTGTCCCGAACATTAATCACCAGTTTTTTTCAAATATTGTAAGCTACATTACAAACCAGGCAAGCGATAGCGGGTTTGTTGTTTCCATATTTCAATCGAACGAGACTTACCAGCAGGAAAAGAATATAATTGATACCATTATCCAGTTTAATTTTGCGGGAGTTATAGCCTCATTATCAATGGAAAGTGTGGATGGATTGCATTTTAATAAATTTAAAAAGCACAATATTCCATTAGTTATGTTCGACCGTGTTAGCGATGACATTAATGTATCGAAAGTGGTAATAAACAATGCCGAAGTTTTACAAGATGCCGTTGAATTGCTTGTGAACAAAGGGTATAATAGAATAGCGCACATTAGTGGGCCACCGCATTTAAATGTTTTTGGCGAAAGGCAACGTGGGTATAAATTAGCAGTAAAACAGTTTAAACTAGACTATGAGAAGATTATAACAGTTAATAAGGGATTTAGCATGGAAGATGGGAAAGTCATTTATGATAAATTATTTTCAGATACTATAACACCCAATGCTATAATTTCCGATTCATCAGTCTTAATTTATGGGTTAATTGAGGAGTTGCGCAAAAAGAAAATAAAAATACCTTCCGATGTTGCTTTAATGGCCTTTGGTGAAAATTCAATTATGGAAATTATTGAGCCTGCAATTACAAGCATTGTACAGCCTGATGGCGAAATTGCTACCACAGCCTATAATTTGCTCCTGAAAAAGATAAAGGGGAAAAGCGACAACAGAACTGAGACCATTATGCTATCGGCAACTATAAAAGTTAGAGAATCAATATAACATTTTAATAAAAATGCACACGTGTGGCGTATTTAATATGGAATTATTAACTAATAAAAAAATGAATGTATGCTAAAAGGAATTTCAAATTTAATTAGTCCAAAATTACTGGAAACATTGGCGCGAATGGGACATGGAGATGAAATAATATTAGCCGATGCCCATTTTCCGGGCGAAACGTTCAACAAAAATGTGTTGAGGGCCGACGGTATTAAAATACCTGATTTGCTTGAAGCCATTTTACCCTTATTTGAGCTTGATGCTTATGTTCCAAAACCTTTAACCATGATGTCTGCCGTTGAAGGAGATACGCTCGATCCATCGGTGGAGGAAGCATATATGAAGGCAATCCGCAAAAGCAATCCAAAAGTTGCGCCCATCGACCGGATTGACCGATATGCGTTTTACGAAAAAGCCAAAGGAGCCTTTGCGGTAGTAATGACCGGCGAAACGGCCAAATACGGAAATATATTGTTAAAAAAGGGAGTAACTCCAATCATTTAAATTCCTGAAATATGTCAAAAAACAAAGTAGTTGAAAAGAAATACCTTCTTCCGTTCATAGTTATCACCAGTTTATTTGCGTTATGGGGTTTTGCAAACGATATAACCAACCCAATGGTTGCTGCTTTTAAAACTGTAATGGAAATTACAAATGCCAAAGCAGCATTAATACAGTTTGCCTTTTATGGAGGATACGCCACCATGGCCATACCCGCAGCTTTATTTGTTAAGCGATATACTTATAAAAAGGGGATTTTATTGGGCTTGGCTTTGTATGCAACCGGTGCACTCATGTTTTATCCGGCAGCACAATTCGAAATTTTTGGTTTCTTTTTGGTATCCTTATATGTTTTAACATTTGGGCTTGCCTTTCTGGAAACTACTGCCAATCCATATATCCTATCAATGGGTACCGAAGACACTTCCACACGGAGATTAAATCTGGCACAATCGTTTAACCCGATAGGTTCGTTATTTGGCATGTTTGTGGCTTCAAAATTTATATTGGCTTCATTACAAAGTGATGTAAGAAACGATGCCGGCGAATTAATTTTCAATACCTTATCGGCAGCGGAGAAAGCAATTATCCGTACCGCCGATCTAATGGTAATTCGGGACCCGTATGTAAGTTTGGGTGTTTTTGTAATTATAATGTTTGGAATTATTTTAATTACCAAAATGCCCACAAGGGCAAATGCCGATCATTCCATAAAAACAAGAGAAACTTTTGGTCGGTTAATACGGAATAAATTGTATCGCCATGGTGTGATAGCACAGGTTTTTTATGTGGCTGCACAAATAATGTGTTGGACATTTATCATTCAGTATGCTGAAAATCTTGGTATTGATAAAGCAACGGCGCAAAATTACAATATTGTAGCCATGTCAATATTTTTAGGCAGTAGGTTTATAAGTACCTTTTTAATGAAATATATTAATTCGCGAAAGCTGTTAATGTATTTTGCCATAGGTGGAATGATTACAACCGCTGGTACCATTTTAATAACCGGAATGGGAGGTTTGTATTGTTTAATTGCCACTTCAGGCTTTATGTCGCTCATGTTTCCAACCATATACGGAATTTCACTCGAAGGTATCGGTGATGATGCTACTTTGGGAGCTGCCGGTTTGGTAATGGCTATTGTTGGAGGGGCATTAATGCCACCTTTGCAGGGAGCTATTATTGACTTAGGAACAGTTGGAACGTTGCCTGCAGTTAACTTTTCGTTCATTTTGCCTTTTGTAAGTTTTATTGTTATTGCCCACTTTGCTTTTAAAGCTTCAAGATTATTAAATAGATGAAAAAGGCAGTTATCTTACAGGGTATCAAGGTTACAAGGTTACAAGGTTGCAGGGTAAAATTGTTGAAAGGTTGCAGGGTTTCTGGTTACTGGTTTCTAGTTACTGGTTTCTTCCCGATAGCTATCGGGACTAGTTTCTAATCTCTAACTCTCTAATCTCATGTCTCATATCTCTAATCTCATGTCTCATATCTTGAAACTAAAAGCATTGATTTAATCTTAAAAATACATAACGATGTTAAAACAAGAAGAATACAAAAAGATTGATCCCCAGAAGGTGCCAAAAGTGAAGCTTAATAATGGAGCTGCAATTCCTGTAATTGGCTTGGGCACCTTTGGATCCGACAACTATTCGGCCGTGGAAATAGCCAATGCAGTTGAATTTGCGATAACTCATGGTTATCGACATATTGACTGTGCTTCGGTTTATATGAATGAAAAAGAAATTGGCGATGCATTTACAAAAATTCTAAGCAAGGGGCTTGTAAAACGCGACGAACTTTGGATAACATCAAAGGTTTGGAACAATATGCACGGTGAAGGGGAAGTTATTGAATCGTGCAAAAAAACCTTGCATGACCTTAATTTAGAATACCTCGATTTATATTTGGTGCACTGGCCTTTCCCAAATTACCATGCGCCCGGTTGCGATGGTGACGCCCGGAATCCTGATTCAAAACCCTACCGGCACGAAGATTACATGGTTGTTTGGCGGCAAATGGAACAACTTGTTGAAATGGGCTTGGTAAAGAATATTGGCACTTCAAATATGACCATTCCTAAAATGGAACTGCTTTTAAAACAAGCGGTAATAAAACCGGTTGTGAACGAAATGGAAATTCACCCGCATTTTCAGCAAGCTGAGCTTTTTAATTACATGATAGCTCGTAATATTGTACCTATAGGGTATTCACCCATCGGCTCTCCCAAGCGCCCCGAGCGCGACCGTACCAGTACCGATACCGTTGATATTGAGGATCCGGTGGTAGTTAAAATAGCCGCGCGTTTAGGAGTTCATCCGGCGGTGGTTTGTGTTAAATGGGCTGCACAAAGGGGCGAGGTGGTTATTCCTTTCTCAGTTACTCCCTCAAAAATAGTAAGCAATCTTGATTCGGTTACCAGTATACCCTTGTTACCCGAGGAAATGCTTGGCATATCGAAAATTGAAAAAGGCAGTCGATTAATTAAAGGCCAGGTATTTTTATGGCAAGGGGCAAAAGGCTGGGAGGATTTGTGGGATTTGGATGGACAAATTGCTAAATAGATACAAATTATATTTCGTGAATAAACATTCAATTAATGATAAAAAATAAAAATATGGAAAAAATGAAAGCGGCATACTTGCCAGGCAATAGCACTGTTGTAATAAAAGAAGTAGCTATTCCAACTCCGGGTTCCGGACAGGTTTTAGTAAAAACAAAATCGTCAACTATATGTGGTAGCGACATTCGTGCCATTTACCGCGAGCATTTAGGAAAAGGCCCTGAGGCATACCAAAATAAAATTGGGGGTCACGAACCTTGCGGACAAATTGTGAAATGTGGCGATAATATGAAGCGCTTTAAAGAAGGCGATAGGGTTGTACTTTACCATATTTCGGGTTGTGGTGTTTGCAACGATTGCCGCAGAGGGTATATGATTTCCTGCACCAGTCCAACACGGGCAGCTTACGGCTGGCAACGCGATGGCGGTATGGCTCCCTATATTTTGGCCGACGAAAAAGACTGTGTGCTGCTTCCCGATGAATTGACCTATACCGACGGGGCTCAAGTAGCTTGCGGGTTTGGCACGGTTTACGAAGGTCTTGAAAAAATTGGGATTTGCGGAAACGATCAGGTATTGGTTGTTGGCCTTGGACCGGTAGGTTTAGCCGCATTAATGCTGGCAAAAGCCATGGGGGCAACCAAGTTGGTTGGTGTTGATACTGTTAAGGAACGTTGTGATATTGCCAAAAACCTTGGATTAGCCGATGCTGTATTTGTTTCAGGCGCCGACACGTTAGCCAAAGTTAAAGCTGAATCGTATGGCGGAAAAGGCTTTGAACGTACCGTAGATTGTTCGGGCCATACTTCGGGTCGTCAATTAGCCATACGGGCCACCCGTCAATGGGGCAAAAACGTAATGATAGGCGAGGGTGGTACCGTAGAATTCAACCCGAGCCCCGATATTATCCATGACCAAATATCCATTCAGGGTTCATGGGTAACAAATATTTGGAGAATGTAGGAGTTGGTTGAGCGTTTGGTCCGTTGGGGAATTCACCCCGAAGACCTGGTTACACACCGGTTTACATTGGATAATGTTAGCAAAGCTTATGAATTAATGAACGAAGGCCGGTGCGGAAAAGTGGCCGTGGTTTTCGATGAGGAAATAAAGTAGTGATTAATTCATAAAAACATGAGAACAGTAAAAATTGAACAATTAAGCCTTGAGGCATATAAACCTTTTGGCACGTATGCCAATTTAATCAACCCTACCGATGAAAAGTTGGGAGCTCCACCGGTTGAGTTTTTTCGGGACCAACTGCAAATTGATGTGAATCCTATTAATAGTTGGAGTTACTCCTGTTGCAGGGTTGAAAAGCGCGAATTGGTTATCGATATTCTTGAATACCATTCAGCATGTGGCGAAGTGGTTTTGCCTTTAGATAACGATATTTTATTGCAAGTTGCCCCAGCATCGGGAAACGGTGATGCAATTCCGCTCGATAAAATGCGCGTGTTTTATGTCCCTAAGGGTACAGCAATAACCATTAAACCGGGAGTTTGGCATTGGGGACCGTTTACAACAAATGCCCAACCTGCAAATATATTAATCAATTTGCCCGAAAGAACCTACGCCAATGATTGCATGGTAGTAAAATTAGAAGCGAAGGATTGCATTAAAATTTTACCATAAACAAGGATATTGCTTTTGTTTTACAAATTACGAGTCCACTCCTAAAAGTCCCCGAAATTGTCGGGGCAGGCTATCCGATGAATCATTTGCCAGAATTTGAAGTAATTATAAACAAGTAATCTGTTTATTAGAAATTCATCGGATGACTCGGTTATTGAGACATTTCGGAGTGGTCTCAATCATACTTGACTTCAAATAATGTAAATCGTTTTAACATGAAAAAATTAGTTAAAATTCTACTTTCAATTAGCCTACTTATAAATATAGCTGGCTGTAAAAATGAAATTGCCCCGGCAAAGTATGAACCTACTTTCCAATCACTTGAGCAGGTAAATCCTGTTCCTGAATGGTTTAAGGATGCGAAATTTGGAATCTATTTTCATTGGGGCGTTTATTCAGTTCCGGCTTATGGTAATGAATGGTACCCGAGGAGTATGTATTTCAAAGGAACATCGGAGAATTTGCACCAAATTGGAACTTACGGTGAAATAGATAAGTGGCCGTATGATAAATTCATTACCGGTGCACCCGATAAACAGGGGAACTTGGTGCAATTTGCTCCCAAGCTGAAATCGGAAGGAGGTAAATTCGACCCCGCTGGATGGGCTCAACTTTTTGCCGATGCCGGAGCAAAGTTTGCCGGTCCGGTGGCTGAACACCACGACGGATTTTCAATGTGGGCTAGCAAGGTAAACCCTTGGAACGCTAAGGATACTGGTCCAAAGATGGATTTGGTAAAGGTGCTTACCGATGCCATCCGTAAAAAAGATATGAAAATAATTTTATCGATGCACCATGCTTACAACATCACTGGTTTTTATGAGGCCGTTCCGCCAACCGATGATGCCAAACTACAATTGCTTTACGGGCAGCAGGGAAAAGAGAAGAATGAAGCTTATTGGCTAAATAAACATAAGGAGATTATCGACAATTATAAACCGGATATTATTTGGCAGGATTTTAACTTACACCAGATTTCGCAACCGGTGCTTTTGCAATTTTTATCGTATTACTACAACAAGGCCGGTGAATGGAACAAGGAGGTGGTAGCTACCTATAAAGATGCATTGAATACCAAATGTGCTGTACTCGATTTTGAACGGGGCGGGCCAACCGATCTTACTGAAAATTATTGGCTCACCGATGATGCTATAAGTTCATCGAGCTGGAGTTATACCGAGGGTATTGGCTACTATTCAAAAAAGCAAATTTTGCACGGTTTCTTCGACAGGGTAAGCAAAAATGGGAATTTGTTGCTAAATATTTCGCCAAAAGCTGATGGAACAATTCCCCAGGAACAAAAAGATGTTTTGCTGGCCATGGGCGATTGGCTTAAAAAATATGGCGAAGCTATCTATGCCACCCGGGCATGGGAAAGCTATGGCGAAGGGCCAACCAAAATGGGTGCTGCACACGGCGTATTCACTTCCCCGGCCGAAGGAACGGCCAAAGACATCCGTTATACCCGATCGAAAGATAATACAACACTTTATGCTATTTTACTCGGGTGGGAACAAGGTCAAAAGGAGGTAATACTTAATACCTTATCAACCAACCGAATTGATTGTAAGTCGTTAAAAACGGTAGCTTTAAAAAATGGATTAACAGGGGAGTATATACCGTTAAATTTTAAACAGGATACATCAGGTTTGGTAGTTACCTTACCTGAACGGCCTAAAGAGGAACTTGCATACCTAATAAAACTATCATTTAAAGGGTTCATACCAAAATTGAATAAATATGTGGAGGTTAACAGCGTGCCTTTTTATTATTTGGCTCCAACCTCAAATACTTCACTCGTATTAAATATAAATGCTGAATTAGCAAGCGATCGGAAAAGCAAAACCTTGCAATGGAAAATTGAAAAAACGGGGTTGGGTATTTATAAAATCATAAACCGTGAAAACCCGCATAAGGTATTGGAATGTGCAAAAAATGATACTTCGGAACTCACCGTTCAAGCTGGTGAATATACTGGCACCCACAATCAGCAATGGAAAATTGAGCACTCATTTAATGATGCCTTAAAAATTACCAACAAACAATATGCTGATTACCAATTAACTATTATGAATAAAACTACTGATGGAACTAAAGCAACCTTGCACCAGGATCAGGATTCGCCTGTTCAGGGATGGAAATTGCTTGAAGTTTGTGAAATGAAACAAACACCCTACAAAAAGTTGAGCATTCCCGGTACTATTGAAGTGGAGGATTTTGATTTGGGTTGCCCAAGTGATACTTATTATGATAAGGATGATGTTAATGCCGGTGGGAAATACAGGATTGATGCGGGTGTTGATATTGAAGTATGTGCTGCCGGTGGCTATAACATAGGTTGGGCAAATACCGGTGAGTGGATGGCATACACGGTAAATGTTGCAAAAAGTGGAAATTACAAAGCCTCTATTTACGTAGCTACAACATCCGATTCGGGAAAATTGCATCTTGAATTTGATGGGAAGGATTTAACAGGAATCCTGCCCATAAAAAATACATCAGGCTATCAAAACTGGCAGGCAATTCCAACCACTGTAAATTTAACCGCCGGTAACCATTTAATGAAACTTTACCTTGATGAAGCTAACCAAGGGTTAAATATGGATAAACTTGTTTTTGAAATTGAATAAACCCGGACGATAGTAAGAGTTTGATTGCGATATCAAATTGTTTAACTTTATACCATTATTGCTTTCAGGGTAGTGTACTTTCCTGAAAGCAATATTATTTTGGTGTAATTTGTATTTTTTTAAATTGAGCTATGCACAAAAAGAAACATAATATCATTGAGTGGAAATTGATTCGGAATTTTTTTCATTTCAGATTTAATGTTTGGACTAGCGTTTCTTCAATTTTAGTGCTTATTTTCATTTATATCTATTACCTTAATTTGCCCGATCTGATTATTTTCCCCAACAGAAATGACTTTAATTATGAATTTTATACCGATAGTGCCAACGGTGGAAATTCAATAATTACTTACAAAAACGTTTCAGATAGCGCCATTGATTTACATTTTGATTTGAATGAAGGGTTTTTAAGTCCATACGTAGGGGTTAGTATTGTGCCAAAAAATAGCAATATCATTGATATTTCAAATTACAACCAAATACATATCGATATTAAAGGACAACTGATTAATAACATTGGAATTTCATTTTACATCCCAAATCAATTTATAAAAGAGGCAAGTAACAATCCCGAATTGTGTTTTCATACGAATCTTGAAATTTTGCAGGGGCAAAATCATTATTTTAAAAATTTAGAAAAATTTAAGATTCCCGATTGGTGGCGCGATTTATTTTTTATAGCAGGCAGTGAAAAAATTAAACCCGATTTAAAACTTGTGAACCGTTTGAATATCGGGTCGGCCTATACACCAACACTGGAATCGGTATATTCAATACAAATTAAAGCCATTTCGTTTGAAAGGAATAATACACAACTGACAATCCTTTTATTAACAATGGAATCAATAGTTATGCTATTGCTTATAATTATACATTATTGGAAATGGAAAAGGAAAAACAGCCTTGCACCTGCTATTACCATTGAATACAAAGCGGTTGATATTGAAACCCAACAATTAAGTGGTTTTCTTAACTATATCAACAGCAGTTTTCATGAGTGCGACTTAACGCTTGAACAGGTATCCAAACAAACCGGTATAAACCAACGACGTATAGCAAACTACATCCAGCAAACCTTTGGCTGTAATTTCAAAACCTATGTAAATCAGATTCGCATTAACGAATCAAAACGGTTACTAAAAGATTCAAAATTAAATATGGGCGAAATTGCCTTTAAAGTCGGTTTTGGCACTCAAAGTCACTTTAATCGCGTATTCAAGAGTTTAGAAGGAATAAATCCATCTGTTTTTAGGGGAGACAATAAGTGAAATTCACATTTTTTGTAAAAGAAACACAACTTTTTGTCAAAAGAATAGCCGTTTTAACCAATAACATTGTGAAGTTTTTTAACACCAAACTTAAAGGTGTAAAAATCAATTTTTACAAATGTTATTAAAACAGAAAAGGAACCAATTATGAATACTAAAACCGTTGCATTATGTTTGTTTATAGGGTGTGCTTCTGCCATATCGCTTTTTGCGCAAAACGCCAATTGTTTTTTAGAGGATTTTGAACCTAAGACGGCTGCTATACCAATTTCTGCTTCAGCAAGCAAAATTACCGATGCGCCAACAGTAACCGTAACTTTATCGGCCGATACACTGGGGAAAATATCAAAGTACGTTTTTGGAAATGCCTTAGCTGTTTGGATGGGAAACAATACCGGCAACACTAATTTTTTAAAAAATACTCAGGCATTAAACCCTTCATTGATTCGCTATCCAGGGGGGAGTTGGTCCGATATGTTTTTCTGGAATGGCAAACCAACAGATGTTCCCGACTCAGTTTATAGTGGTATTACACATGAAAAGGAATTGTTCTATCCCATTTCAGGAAAAAATGATTGGCCAACTACATTAGACAACTATTACGAGTTGCGCCAACAAACCGGGTCGCAAGGGTTAATCACCATTAATTATGGCTATGCACGATATGGACTAAGCGACAAACCGGCAGAACAAGCCGCACATTATGCAGCAGATTGGGTTCGGTATGATAACGGGCGCACCAAATTCTGGGAAATTGGAAACGAAAACGGTGGTCCGTGGGAGCATGGTTTTATGATTGATTTGACAAAAAACAAAGATGGCCAGCCTGAAATAGTAAGTGGTCAATTATACGGCATGCATTTTAAAATATTTGTCGATTCAATGCGGGCAGCAGCTGCTGAAGTGGGTGCTACCATTTATATTGGTGGGCAGGTACTTCATTTTGACGGTTCTACAAGTTGGAACGATGTAGATAAAACCTGGAATTCAGGTTTTTTCGCCGAAGTTGGCGATGCCGCTGATTTCTATGTAATGCACAACTATTTTGGAACCGGAACAACGGTTGACAATTTAATATCCGTTGCACTTTCCGAACCTAAGAAAAACATAAACTTTATTAATCAAGATGTTATTAATAAACAGGCATATCCAAAACCTGTGGCATTAACCGAATATAACATAAATACAAATTCAGCCAACGAATCGATGCCTAATTCCTTTGTTAATGGAATGCAGGCTGTAATTTTGCTTAACGAAGTAATAAAAAACAACTTTGGTTTAGCTGCCCGATGGCTGTTATCGAGTATGTTTGACGGCGATTTACAATGGCAAGCCAGGCCCGATTTTTACTACGTTTACTATGCCCAGAAATTTACCGGCGATCATGTGATTTCAGCAACCTCAGACAATTCAAATATTTTGGTGTATTCCTCCCGATTTGCATCCGGCGAAACCGGGGTTGTTATTATTAATAAAGGCAAAACTGCACAGGTGGTAAATATTTATCCACAGGATATTGGCGTTGGAAATCAATACTATAGTTACTCTTTAACCGGAGGCACCGATAATGGTGATTTTTCCCTATATGTATCAGTAAACGGAGTTGCCCCAACAGGAACACAATGGGGTCCCCGCCAAAACCTTGAAACAATTCCGGCAAATGCTTATTCAATTGATGAGGCAATTATGGTTAATAGTCCAGGTCGGTCGGTTCAGTTTATTATGGTTGATGCCGGTACAAAATTGTTAGAACCAACATCAATTACCAACGGAGTTTATACTGATACCGAGGTTTCCAGTTACCCAAATCCGTTTTCATCAGGTACAACTATTCAATTCCGGACAGCATCAAGCGCATTCATTTCTTTAGATGTCTTTGACCAAACTGGTAGAAAAATCACAACCATGGTAAACGAGGTACTGCCTTTAGGAATACATAAAGTTGATTTTGACGGAAGTTTATTCTCCGGGGGAATATATTTTTACCAATTAAGGGTTGGAAATTATTCAACAACCCAGAAGATGATCCTTATTAAGTAAACAAATGACATAAAAACAAGGCTGCCTATTTAAGTCTTTTTAGACAACCTCTTTTTCCTTCTCCACCTCAACAAAGTCCGCTGTCATTAGTAGTGTACCGAGGAACTTAGAGAACTTAGCGAAGCGTTCTCGTATGTTTGTGGAGAAAAAAGAGCCGATTACTACTGATTTTGTATTTTAGTAATTAATTCGGAAAAGGATAGTCGAACCAGAAGCGATCAGATACGCATTAGCG
>Ga0172379_10004866_pt1 | contig 19331 bp, 32 predicted proteins | sample GrowelOW334metaG_FD_119756 | JGI IMG/M metagenome (GOLD analysis project Ga0172379, IMG submission 119756) | Groundwater microbial communities from an aquifer near a municipal landfill in Southern Ontario, Canada - Groundwater well OW334 metaG | ecosystem: Environmental > Aquatic > Deep...
AAAACAATGAACATTAATAAAAAAGATTTAACTGATGCATTAACAATTGTTAAACCTGGACTAGCTAACAAAGAAATTATTGAAGGGGCAACAAGTTTTGCATTCATCAACGGGAGAGTGATAACTTTTAATGATGAAGTGTCAATTTCCCACCCAGTACCAAACTTAGAGATAACCGGAGCAGTAGAAGCCACGCAGTTGTACGCCTTGCTTTCAAAAATCAAAAAAGATGAAGTAGAAGTTCTTATCACTGATACCGAAGTGCAGTTGAAAGCAGGGAAAGCAAAAGCTGGGCTAACCTTACAATCAGAAATCAAACTCCCACTAGACTCTATTGCAGAAATAGGAAAGTGGAAAACGTTGCCTGATACTTTCTGTAAATATCTATCCTTTGTGCTAGGATCAGCAGGAAAGGATATGTCCCGTCCGGTGTTAACCTGTGCTCATGTAAATCAGGAAGGTTGGATTGAAGCTAGTGACGGATTGAGGATTACCAAATGTGTGATTGAGCCTATGTCGGTAAGCACGTTTTTGATTCCGGTCACATCCTGTCTAATTGTTGTGAAACTTCAACCAATTAAGATAGCAGAGGGACAGGGATGGATTCATTTCAAGACTGCTGAAGATACGATTCTTTCCTGTAGAATATTTGAAGGGGATTCATTCCCTGATACCAGCAAACTATTTAAAGTAAAGGGAGCAAACGTCACTCTACCTAAAAACATAGAATTTGTATTGGATCGTGCATCAGTGTTTGCAAAACGGGATCACATGTTAGATGAGTTCATAGACATCGTGTTAGAACCCGGGAAGTTGAAAATAAAATCCACATCTGAAACCGGATGGTTTGAAGAGGAGATGAAAATGGAATATGATGGAATTGTTGTTGATTTTTCAATCAGTCCTTATTTGTTGAAAGGGATTTTGTCTGAAACCCGATCCTGTATTATATCAGGGGAAAAAATTAAATTTGAAGGGGAAAATTGGATGTATATAGCAGCGTTAAAATCTAAGTAAATATGCAAGGATTTTTTTCAAAATCGGAAACAGCTTCCAAATCCCGTCCTGAAGGAAAACGATACTCTTGTGCAAGTTGCGGACTATACAAGAATTGTGAAAACCCTAAGATGAAACCTTCAGGGAATTTTAAAAAGGGAATTCTCAACATTGGAAGTTTCAATACCAAACCAGACGACAAGAATGGAAAGCAGTGGCAGGATGCGTCCGGTAGACTCCTACAAAGAACCTATGAAAAGTTAGGGATTGATTTATTTGAAGACTGCTTGAACATAAATGCAATCAATTGTTTTCCTGGACCGGAAACAGATTCAATCTCTTCCTATGTTGCAAATTGTAGAAAAAGCATACTTCAAACAATAGATGAACACAACCCAAACATAATTGTGTTGTTTGGTGTTCAGGCTATTGAATCAGTGATTGGAACCCGTTGGAAGAAAGACTTAGGGGATCTGCACAAGTGGCGTGGATGGACTATACCGGACAACAAGTTCAATGCTTGGCTTTGTCCGGTATTTCATCCCAGTGATATAGATCCTAAGAAACAGGAATGGCAAACTATTTGGGAACAAGATTTAGAACAAGTTGTTTCTTTGGTAAATGTTCCGGTTCTTAAATACAAGGAACCTGTGATTGAAGTGATAGAGGACTTAGAAAGATTACGGGAAATTAAATCTGATACTGTTGTTTTCGATTATGAATGCAGTGGGGTTAAGCCTCACGCTAAAGGACATAGAATTGTTTGTTGTGCGGTTGCTAATACCCCTGACCATGCTTATGTGTTTATGATGCCTAAATCTAAATCAAAAAGACAACCATTCATAGATTTATTGGAAAACAATTTAGTTGGGAAGATAGCAGCTAATTGCTTACATGCAAAATCTAAAATTTTAATGGCTGATGGCTCTAAACAATTTATTGAAAGAATAGTAAAAAATAAGATAACAAGTCCAGTTCTTTCTTATAATGAAAATACAAATATAGTAGAATCAAAACCAATAGTAAATTGGATTAAAATGATAGATAAAAATACTAAATGGAAAAAAATAATAACTGAAAATTCTATAAAAACTAATAGAGGCTATCAATCACATTGTTTAACTGCAGATCATAAAGTTTTTATTATAGGAAAAGGTATGATTAGAACAGATCAAGTACAAGTTGATGATGATTTGTTATTATATAAAAAAGGAATTTCTGAAAATCAATTACAAATAATATTAGGAAGCGGATTAGGTGATGGTCATTTAGGAATTCAAAAAGGAATAAATGCAAAAAATGCAAATTTTACAGTAGCGCATGGTCCAAAACAAAAAGATTATTTAAAATGGAAATATGCAATACTAAAAAATATAAGTGGAGATATTTTAATTACTAAAAACAATAATCAAAAAGGATTTAGTATTCCTGATGGTATTTTATATGGATTAAGAACGCAATCTCTTCCGGTTTTGACTCCTATTTATAAAATGCTATACAAAAATAATAAAAAGATTATTACTAAAGAGTATTTAGAAAAAATGACAAATTTGGGATTTGCTGTTTGGTTTATGGATGATGGATCAATAACACATACAAAAAATAAAAATAGTATTTGTGATATTATGCGAATTCATGTTAATGGTTTTGATAAAGATTCTATAAATATTTTAATGAATTATTTTAAAGAAAAATATAAAATAATTTTTACTAAAAATGAAGCAACAAATAATAGCATAACAAAAGACGGAAGAAAGAAATATAAAAATAAACAAATAATATTATGTTTATCAAAAAGAAATGGAGGATCTATTTTTTGCAAAATGATTGCTTCTTACGTTCATCCAGATTTAGCATATAAAATTCCTAATTACTATAAAAGAGAAATAGGAAGAAATTCTCAAAAAGTAGTAGAAATAACTAATTTTATAAATTGCACACCTTCTAAAGTATTATCTATTATAGACCATAAACCATCAACTATAAAAAATATAAAATATTGTATAGAAGTAAAAGACAATCATAATTTTTTTACTACTACTGGATTGATGAGCAATTGCAAATACGAGCTTGCATGGACTAAAGTTAAGTTGAAATGTGATGTTAAGAATTGGTGCTTTGATACTATGTTAGCTGCGCATCTTCTGGATAACAGGCCCGGAATTTCAGGTCTTAAGTTTCAAGCGTTTGTCCAGTTTGGAGTAGAAGATTATTCAATAGAGCTAGACTCATGGTTGCACAGTGGCGGAAAAGATGGGAATGAAATAAATCGTATTTTTGAATTGATTGAAACGCAAAAGGGAATAGGTATGTTATTGAAGTATTGTGCTTTAGACGCAATTTACGAATATAGACTAAGTCAGGTTCAAATGAAACAATTAAATTTTCAATACCTTCCATTTTAATATTAAATAATATGAAAATAAAATTTAGACCTATCCATTTATCTAAACTAAATTTAATTCGTTTAGACCAAATTAATCAAGTAGTAGAAAGTTACCAATCTCAAGGGTATAAATTAACTTTGCGTCAGTTATATTATCAGTTGGTATCTTCTGATATTATTCCTAATAAACTAGAAGAATATAACAAACTTTCTAAACTTCTTAAAGAAGGGCGTATGGCTGGAATGGTAGATTGGGATGCTATTGAAGATCGTTTACGAAGACCAAGTAAACCAGCATCTTGGGATAATCCTGCACAAATTATAAATTCTTGTATTTCTCAATACCGATGTAATAGAATGAATGGACAAGAAATATATTTGGAAGTTTGGGTTGAAAAAGATGCATTATCAGGAGTGCTTAAAAGAGTTACAGAAAAATATGGAATTCCAATAGTAGTCAATCGTGGATATAGTAGCGTTACTGCAATGTTTGATGCACATGAACGATTTGAAACCGCTTTTAATGATGAGCAACAAATAAAAATAATTTATATAGGTGATTTTGATCCTTCTGGTCAGGATATGATTCGTGATATTACTGATAGAATTCAAGAATTTAATGAGTATAATTATGATTTTGAAATTCTTCCAATTGCTTTGACTTGGAGTCAAATTCAAGAATTTACTCCTCCACCAAACCCAGCAAAAATAACTGATCCACGTGCAAAAGAATATATTAGAAAACATGGTCCTACTTCATGGGAGGTTGATGCCTTGCGTCCAGAAATACTTAATTCAATATTAACATCAATAATTGAAACAAACATTCAAAAAGAGAAATATACAGAAATGTTAGATCTTGAAAAAGAACATAAAAATAAATTAATTGAATTAAAAAAACAGTTATAAAATGAACAATGTAACTTTTCTTTGGCAGTTCGATGAAGCACGGGATTCTTTTCAATGGATTTTCTTACACAATTGCTATGATTCAGATTGGGCAAGATTGCTGGAAGCACGAAAACGCAAACAGGTTAAACAGATGCGGGACATAATTCGTCAATTGCTATGTAATTTACCCAAACCCAGTGAAAATCCTATTGGGTGGGAAGCACTTGAACTTTTAGCAGAGGAGTAGAAATATGAGATTTGCACAATGGTTTTCCTATTGGGATGAACATCATAAGGAATTTGAATGGTTCTTCCACGAACACGGATTTTCGAGAGAGTGGAAATTGTTGTTAAATGCACGAGATATGGAACATCGTCAAATCATGTTGACGCTGATGAATCGTGTATGGATGTTTCTGCCGGACAGTAAATTCAATATTAGGAAAAACCCAAATGGGTGGAATTCCTTCTTATACCTACTTGAAAATGAATAAAATAAATCCAAATAGCAACAACGCCTATCAGCTTTTACATCAAGGGACTTTGTCTTTAGCAAGGGCAGAAGCACAGGGAATCCGAATTGATGTAGAACTAGCTGAAAAAAAGAAAGCATATCTGACCAGAAAAATAAACAGACTGGAATCAGAGTTTATGGAATCGGAGTTCTACAAACATTGGGTTAAATCCACAGGAGGGAAAATGCCAAACATCTATTCCAATACTCAACTAAGTAAATTTTTATACATTGTTAAAAAACTAAAATCCAGTAAGGATACCACATCAGGGGAACAGGGAAGCACAGATGAAGAAGCATTGTCCCAGTTAAACATTCCAGAAATAGAAGTTTTACTTCAGATTCGGAAGTTGAAAAAGATTAGGGATACTTATTTAGAAGCGTTTGTACGGGAACAGGTAGATGGGTATATCCATCCAAGTTTTGCTTTGCATTTAGTACGCTCGTTCAGAAGCAGTTCAAACTCGCCCAACTTCCAAAATATACCTGCAAGAGATGAAGAAGCCATGAATACTTGTCGTGGAGTTTTGTTTCCTAGACCCGGACATCAGTTAATGGAAATTGACTTCAAGTCCATCGAAGTTGGCATAAATTCGGCGATCAACAAAGACAAGACTCTGGTAAAATACGTATCAGACCCAACTTCTGATATGCACCGGGATATGGCTATTCAAATCTTCCTAATCGACAACTTCAACAAGAAAATAGAATCCCATGCATTGTTAAGACAAGCTGCAAAGAATGGATTTGTGTTCCCTGAATTCTATGGAGACTACTGGCGAAATTGCGCTAAAAATCTTGCGTGTAATTGGGGCAAGCTCCCACAGGGAAAGTGGAAAATTGGGCAGGGTATTGCCCTGTATCAAGGTCATTTAGCGGATCATCTAATCAGCAAAGGAATTCGATCCTACGATGCCTTTGAAAAACATATACAAAAGATAGAACAGGATTTTTGGGGCAATCGTTTTAAGGAGTATGCTGTCTGGAAAGAGAAGAACTGGAAAGCGTATCAAAAGAATGGATATGTAGATTTGCCTACCGGATTTCGTTGTCAGGGAGTGATGAATCAAAAGGAGGTAAACAACTACCCGGGACAAGGAAGTGCTTTTCATTGTTTGTTGTGGTCATTCATAGAAGCGGATCGGGTAATGCTGAAAGAGAACTGGGATACCAAATTAATTGGGCAGATACATGACTCAGTCATCTTAGACATAAATCCAAAAGAAAAAGATCATGTGATAGAATCCATGCGAAGGATTACTACCAAAGATTTACCCGCTGCTTGGAAGTGGATATTCATTCCATTGGAAGTAGAAATAAAAATAGGGAAAGTAGGTGGGTCTTGGGCAGAAATGTCGAAAATCTAAAATAATTATTGCTCACACTTAAATTGTTTTTAAAAATTACCGTATAATATATTTATCAAAGCAAATCAAATCATTATGGGATTATATCAACGGCATAGGCCAAACTCATTAGAGGAATTAAAGGGAAATCAGGATATTATTTCCACTTTATCCACCATGTTAGAGGATAAAGAAAAAGTTCCTTGTGCATTTTTATTGACAGGTCCAACCGGGACAGGCAAAACGACCATTGCACGAATCATAGCAAATAAGTTAGGATGCGTAGGAAATGATCTACGGGAAATAGACGCAGCAGACTTTCGTGGAATTGACACCATTCGGGAAATCCGTAAGAATTTAATGTATAAACCTTTAGAAGGGGAATATAGAATATGGGTGTTGGATGAAGTCCACCGGGCTACAGGAGATGCCATGAGTGCATTGTTGAAAATGTTAGAGGATTGTCCTAAACACGTTCGATTTATTCTCTGCACCACTGATCCACAAAAACTCTTACCTACTTTACGTGGAAGATGCTCTATTTTTCAAACCACTCCATTATCTGATACAGATATGTTTTCCCTGTTGAAGAAAATATCTCGTGCAGAGGGACAAAAGATAGAAAAGGAAGTGTTAGATCAGATAGTTCAGGATAGTCAGGGGCATCCACGAAATGCTATAAATATACTGGAACAGGTGCTTTGTGTAGATCCTGAAAAGCAGTTACAGGTAGCTCGTCGTAGTGCGGAGCAACAAAGTCAGATGATAGAACTTTGTCGTGCTTTGATTGCTAAAAAACGTTGGAAAGAAATCGCTGGAATTTTGTCAGGACTAAAGGAAGGAAATGATGCAGAGAGTATTCGCCGTATGGTGTTGGGATATTGTCAAGCTATACTCCTGAAAGGAGAAAATACTCAAGCTGGTTTAGTAATGGAGTGCTTTATTCCCAACACTTATGATGTAGGATTTCCAGGAATTGTGTTTGCTTGTTATTCGTCAATTCAATAAAAACAAAATATGAAAACCAACTTAGATTTAAGACTTGCTTACAAAGCTGATACCGGGCATTATCCAATCCATCAAGAAGAATCTTCTTTACGGGAATTAGAATTTATACCTGAATTTTCTGCTAATCCTGATCCTAATAATGAAGAGGCTTGTGAAATTGCAGGAGACGCAGAAGGGGCTTTCCAAAGTGCTGTAGGATGGTCTGAAGATATTTTAGAATATGTAGAATGGTTAGAATCAAAATTAATAAATAGAATAAGGAGGACAAGATGAACTATGAACAGGATATGGAAATAGATTCCAGTCTACTAGATGTGGAATGCGTTGATCATAGTATGTTGGTAATTAAGTATGCACGAATTGCTGCCGACGCTGATCTGGAAATGGATAATGCGAAGGAGCGGTTAGATTTGGTAAAAGCTGAATTGGATAATAAGATTCGCACCAATCCAGACAAATTTAAAATAGAAAAGATTACTGAATCAGTGGTAAGCAATACTATTTTAATGCAAGAGGATTATAAAACTGCTATGGCAGAATTCTTACAAGCTAAACACGAAGCTAAAATAGTAAGTGGCGCTACCCGTGCTGTAGATCATCGTAAATCTATGTTAGAGAGTTTGGTAAAACTCCACGGTCAGAGTTATTTTGCAGGGCCAAGTATTCCACATGATCTTTCATTTGAATGGAGAAAGAAACAGGAACAGCGGAATGTAGATAGTAGTATAGCTAAAAAACTAAAACGAAACAAATAATGAGCACAATTCTAATAATCCTTATTGTTCTAATAGCGGCAATTTTATATGCTTTCGTGATTAGACCGTTTTTAATTCATTACTATTCCCATATTCAGGCTTCGGCTTGGTTGGATGCAGTTCGTAAAAAGAATACTGATAAAAATAAAGCAAAAAGTTAACTAACAATTTTATAAACACTTTAATTAAAGTTCAAAATGAGTAAGAAAAAAGTAAGTTTTTTTAAAGGCAAGGTAGCCTCAGACGCTAAACGACAAGCTACCGCAGGTAGTTCGTATGGGTATCTACGACTTCCCAAAGGATTAAATGTATATTCCCCTGAACCTGGGAAACGGGCTAAATTTGATATTATTCCTTACACGGTTACCAATCCCAAACACCCTGATCGAAACGTGGAAGAAGGGTTTGCTATTCCTGGTAGTATATGGTATAAGCGTCCTTTCCGTATTCACCGCAATATAGGCGTGGATAAGGATTCGGTAGTATGTTTAACCAGCTTTGGAAAGAAATGCCCAATTTGTGAATATCGTGCTATTCAACAAAAAGCCGGGGCTACAAAAGAAGAGTTGAAAGTATTGAATTCTTCCTTACGAAATCTCTATTGTGTGATTCCTATTGACAGCAAAACCAATGAATCCGAACCCCATGTATTAGATATTAGTCAATTCTTGTTTCAGGATAAGTTGAACGAAGAAATCAAGGAGAATGACGAATATGAAATCTACATGGATTTGGAAGAGGGATTAACTCTTAATGTTCGTTTCCTTTCCAGCACAATGGGTTCTAGTAAACCATTTGCTGAAGCTGGTCGAATAGATTTTGAAAAACGGAAACAACAATACACAGAGGATATTTTGGAAGAAGTTCCTGATTTGGATTCCCTGTTGACTGAATTGAGTTATAAGGAACTGGAAACAAAGTTCATGGAAATGGAAGGGGAAGCTGAGTTGACAGAGGAAGAGGAGGAAGAGGAGGATGATGTTCCGGTAAGGAAAAAGAAAGTAGTAGAGCCGGAAAAGTTGAAAAGGAAACCTTCTGTAGTGAAAGACGAAGATGAGGATGATGAAGAAGACGATGAACCTGCCCCAGTCCGTAAACGGAAACCTGCACCAGAGCCAGTCAAAAAGAAAAGGCCAGTAGTTGTAGAAGATGACGATGACGACGATGAACCTGAAGAGGAAGATGAGGATGAGGAGGACGAAGAGGAGGAACCTGTTAGAAAAAAGTCACAGGGCCGTCCCGCACCAACCGTAGGTAAAGATAAACGGCCAGTAAAGTTAGATCCAATTCTTTGCATAGCTTGTCAGGGAACAGGGAAAAATTCCAGAGGTAAAAAGTGCCCAATTTGCAATGGAACTGGAATTAAACCTGATCCTGACAATTATATGGAAGATGAGGACGATGATGAATAAATGAAAAACTGGGGGCAGGATGAATCATGTAGTTATTATTAATCGTAATAATCAATGGATTACACAAAGGGGTTTGTTTTCCTGCTCCCTTTCTTTTTTGAAGTTCTTTAAAATGTTTAACCAGTGTGTGGGAGATAGGTCCCCACATGATCCGTTCGGGGTTTTGTTTAGTTTTTTGGTGTGTCCCCTCGTTAAGACATAATACATGGTAGAAGGGTATCGGATTTCCTTCTAAGAATTTGCGATAGAGTTTTCTTCATGACTATAAACGCAAGGCACACTGGTTTTTATTTGATTAACAATTTAATTTTTAAATGATATGGAAACTTACAACGTGTTTTTAAAAGATGAAATTATCCCCAGATATTCAGTAGAATGTGCGGGGATAGCCTTACAAGAAGGAACTGGTCAAGTTACTTTCTATAATAAAGAAGGTATTGTGTTGGCTATTTTTCCTAATAATGTTTTTATTATAAAAGAAAATGCAACGGACAAAACAACCTAACGTCACCAAGGCTTTAGTCAAACAAGTAAAGGCTAAGGTAGAAAACGGAAGCAAAGTAAAGACCAAGAAAGAGTATGATGGGAATTTTAAAACCATAATCAGTACAGGTTCTACTTTATTAGATTTAGCTATTTCAGGAAAACGAATACATGGTGGTGGTATTCCTGGAGGAATAGTAGTTGAAGCCTTCGGCAAAAGTCAAACTGGTAAAACAGTTTTACTAGCAGAGATAGCAGGATATGTGCAACGTAAAGGAGGAGAAGCACAATTTCATGATCCAGAAGCTCGTTTAGATCAAGAATTTACAGCTATTTTTGGAATGCATATTCCCAAAAAGAATTATTATCAACCAGATACAGTCACTGAAGTTTTTGATAAGGTTCAAAAATGGGCTCCAAAACAAATGGGAGATATTGTAAATGGTATTTTTGTAGATAGTTCAGCAGCTCTTTCTACTAATTTAGAAATGACAAACGTAGATGGGGATAAAATGGGAGGAAGAAGAGGAAAAGAATTTTCAGAACAGCTTCGTAAATCTTGTAGAGTTATAAAACAAAAAAATTATCTAATGATTTTTTCTAATCAAATTAGGGATAATTTTTCTGGATATGGACCAAAATTTACAACTCCTGGTGGACACGCCTTTGAATTTTATTCAAGTATTCGTTTAAATCATAATTCTTCTGAAAAGATACCAAAGACTGTAAAAGTTGCTGGAAAAGAAGTTAAAAAGATAATTGGAATAAAAGTAGAAATCGAAGTAATAAAGACAGTGGATGAACCATATCGTAAAGCTGATATTTATATCATTTACGGATACGGAATAGATGATATCAGAGCCAATCTTCAATTTGTTAAAGATTTTACAAGACCTGTAAAAATAAAGGAAACGGATATTGTAGAAGGAGAAGAAAAAGAAAAAAGAATATCAATGTATAGTTGTTGTGGAGTTCCACTAGCAGTTGGTATGGAAGAAGCAATTCAAAAGATAGAATCACAAGAATTAATTCAAGATTTAAGAGAAGAAGTAATTGCACTTTGGGAAGAAATCGAAAGTAAATTTGAGCAGGAACGGAAACCAAAACAAAGATGAAAGTCACATTCTTAATCACAGAAGTAGAAATACTAGATCGACATATCGAACCAATAGATACTGTTCATAGAATTCCAGCAAAATCTATATACGAAAAATTAGAAATAAAATTGAATTTTATAAGTTCAGGAGATACTTCGGCAATATCAAATAAAGAAATACTTGCCTATTTAATGGAAACCTTAGACAAAATGCCTTTATTAAAACAAAGATGAATATACCTTTTTGTAATATTTATCCACTTACAATTATAAAAGATCGTTATAATGGTATTTATAGTGGTGGTGGGTACCTAGCCTTTAATATAGAACATACGGAAATACCTAATGATGTCAGTAGTAACGATTCAGTATGTAGTGATTTTTGGGATATTGAACAACGGGGATTATTAACCTTACAGATAGGAAAAGGTAGAACACCTAATGATGCTGTAGATGATTTGTTTCTTAAATTACAAAAATAATGAAACTGATAGTATTTATATTAGTCGTTATCGTTTTATTAGCAATTTTAGTCTGTTGTATTGCTTTAACCAAGTACCTGAACTTTGATAGAAAGATAAAGGAAGCAAAGTTGAAAGAATTAGAAATGGAAAATAAAGCTCTACGGAAAGAATCAGACGCTTTGTATAAATACATAAAAGACAAAAAACATGACAAAAATTCTAATAGACCTGAAAACAATTGAGCGAAACCCTGACTATGCTCCGGGAACAAGGCAATACGCAAATAAAGGCCCGATGCGTATTACTTTTAAATGTAATGGGCCTTTACCTGAATCTTTTAAAGAATATGATAATATTTTGATTAATAATAATATTATTAAAAACACAGAAAATGATTCTTACTACTATGAAGGAACTGTGATAGGGGAATTGGATATTCCGGCATTACAGAAAGAAATCCCAGTTAAAGATTTGACCCTGCATTGGGAACGGGAGGTGATGGAAGTATCTAACTTAGGGGATTCAGAATGGTATTTTAAATATGAGCCTACTTTTGTTACTTGTACGGAATGCGGTTCTATGTTCAGTCATGAATATCTGGAAAGTGATGAAGCCAATCGTGGTGATAATTATAGTAGCGAAGTTTGTCCAGTATGCGGTGAATGGGATTGTTGTGAAGTAGAGTATGAAGATATTCGGGATGCGTTAAAAAGGAAGGCAATAGCAGAAGCTCCTTCCGTAGAAGAATTTAAACAACAGGCACAGGATTTAATTGATTTTGAAACGTATTTGATTGCTAAAAAATATGGAGTAGATAAGGAGGATTTAAAATGAAACAAGTGCAATTTCCCTGTCTTAAATGCAATGCAGGAACCCAAGAACTATTTATGGAAGGAGAAGAACAACCTATTCATAGTTATTTTATTTGTCGGTGTGATGAAATGAATAAATATAGAGTAGGTGATAAAATAATGATAGATATAGAAAAACCTGTTTATTCTATCGTTACAAAAGTAGAGGGTTCTCAGGTATGGTTTTTAGATCCTGAAGACAATAAATCTTATTCTATGCAATGTGATGATCCAAATTTACATTTGATAGGTTCTGATAAATGGAGAGAGATTAAAGATATTGATATAATTTCTCCACCAACTTCTAAAATAAAACCTTTTCCTATGACTAATTTAAAACCCTTATTTGGCTTTGGTTTATTTATTCGCAAAGATGATTTTGGGAACGATTGTTGTGTTGGAGATATTGTAGAAGTAATACGCCCAGAAATGCAGATACCAGAAGATTCTTGGGAAGGCAGTAAGATCACTACAATTCCAGAAGTTATTTTTACAGGAACCTTAGTCTTATTGAAAAGTCAGGGCGTTAGAATTAGATTAAATACAGGAATAGGCACGGAATACATCAAACCACCGATTACCAACCGCAGTCGTAATATTTGGAAATGGAGGAAATTGTAATGAAAGAAAAAGATATTATAGATGCTTATTGTGAAATGAGATGCACTAATAGCACTATTCCAGATGAAGTTTTGGATTTTATGAAACAGGCATCTATTGAAAAGGTAAGAACAATTGAAAAACACGAGTTGTATCTACATATGAAAACTATTGTTGAATGTAAAAGTAGTGCCCGTAGATGGGTAAAAGAAAGTGGAAATTATCATAGTTGGTTATACGGAATGGCTACCTTAGAAGAGGCTTATAATTATGAAACAATAGGAAGGAGAAATAAATGAAACCTAAATACAGAGCATGGGATTCAGACAGGAATGTAATGATCCCAATGCATAAAGACGGAATTTGTGCTTTTTTTGCAGACGATTCTCCTGTTAGTGGATACGGTTGTAATGACGTACCTAACCATATTCATTTAATGATGTGGACAGGTTGTGTAGATGACAATTTGATAGAAATCTATGCAGGGGATATTTTAAGAATTATGGACGAAGAGCAACGAGTTAGTTATGTAGAAGTTCGATGGGTTCAGGGATCACTTGTAGTAGAAGGTGATTTTGGAGATTATGATGTTACCACAGTTCCTTGGGCTTTAGAGTATTGGGACAATGATTGTTGCAAAGTGGAAGTTGTCGGAAACATATATCAAACACCTGAATTACTACCAAAATAAAATGGAGGAAATTATGAGAAGATTATTGACATATAAAGTAGAATTATACACGGATAAAACTTATCAGATACTACGTTATGCTTCTAAGGAAGATGATTTTAATATTCCTGATTTTGATAAAGGTAGGATTGTTGAATTTCAAGGAACTATTACAGAATGCAATGCTTGGTTACAATTACATGATAAAGGGTATTTATAATGAAAAATAAATATAAAGTAGGTGATATTATTAAATTGGATGCTATTTTATGTAGTATAGGAGAATATCCTTTATATACTACTGTAACGGAAATAGATAAGAATAAAGTATGGTTTATTGATCCAGAAGATGGTGAATATACTTGGTTAGATCGTTCAGATAAAAATATGCATTTTGTTTTTCATCCTATTAACATACCTGCAAATGAAAGCAATAATTAAAGTCGGAAACTGGTGGTTCTTCTCTAAAGGTGTAATTGCTATGTCTTTATTTCCATTTATATTTGTAGATAAATCTTATGAAGAACACAGCACCTTTGAAAAATACAATATAACCTTAAACCATGAAGAAATCCATATTCGTCAACAACTGGAAATGCTGGTACTGTTCTTTTATCTGTGGTACGGAATAGAATATCTATTGAAACTGATTACCTACGGGAAAGGGGCGTATATGGCTTTGTCTTTTGAACGGGAAGCCTATATGAACGACATAGATGAAGGGTATCTGAAAACTCGTAAATTTTGGTCATTTTTAAAATACTTATAACAATGGACAAAGAAAAGTTTCTACAATCGAAAATAGATGAATTTATATTGGTTAGTCCTAAATGGGCAGAGCATAGTGCAATAGCACCTTTTACTGCTTTATCTGAAATTAAAAAATTCTTTGAGTCTATTTATGACGCCGGTGCTTCTACAATAAGGACAACTATTAGCGGAAAAGATTTAATGAGATTGTTTCCTGATACTAATGAAAGTAAATCATAATGAAACGTAAACGTTTTAACGGACAGATTTGTAAATTTTATCGTAAGGATGAGAATGGTAGTTGGATAGAACTTGGTAAAGCAAATGCTAGATATTCATTATCTGAATTTTCAAAACACAATCCAGAAAAAGGAGATATTATACGTTTAAATGGGATTTTTATACCACATACAGACCAAGAAATATTAGCATTAAATATATTATTAAACAGTAATAACGAAAACTAATGGAAAGAACAAAACATAATAAAACAAAATTAGTACCAGGAATTTTACAATCTGTTACTTTGAATCCTAAACCTTTAGTAGTGGTACCAAGTAAGGAGGATATTGAAGTTATAGAAAAAGTCATAGCAAAGCACAATATGACAAGAGTAAGAACTTGTATTGGAATTGACAACGGGGTGTCAGGAGCCATTACTATACTATGGCCTGATGGTGAAATCTTATTACACATTAAAACACCTATTAAAAATTGCTTAAACTACACAAAGAAGAAAGCCTTTGCCAACCGCATAGACTTCCCCAAAATGAAAACAGCATTGTCACAAGCAGGGGAAAATACGATGTGCTATATAGAACGACCCATGGTAAATCCTACCCGATTTAAGGCTTCTGTAAGTGCTATACGTTGTCTTGAAGCTACAGAAATCTTGTTAGAGGAACTGCAAATACCTTACCAATTCATAGATAGTAAGGAATGGCAGAAAGAACTACTGCCTTCTAAGTTGGTAGGGATAGAGTTGAAGAAAGCTGCGGATAGTGTGGCACATCGTCTATACCCAAAAGCTAAAATAGTAAATTCAGATAGCCTTTTGATAGCCGTACATTGTTTAAGAAAAACAAAATAAAATGATAACATCAGTAGAAAGAAAAGACAAAGAAGGTATAATTAATGCCTCTTTACGGGTTTTAGGATATAATGTAACATCAGTAGATGTAGAAAAGATACTCAACTGTATTGACTATGTAAGAGAACATCCAGCAGAAGCTACGTTGAAAGATATTCTAAAATTAGGATTGTTGGTTGATGATTTATTTACAGAGTGATTATGATACAATCTATTCAAATAAAGAACTTTCAATCTCATAAAAATACTACCTTAGAATTTTCAGACGGGTTGAATATTGTCATAGGTACGAGTGATTGCGGTAAGACTGCAATATTACGAGCCTTGCGTCTATTGATTTGGAATAGACCTGGGGGTGATGCGTATAGAAGTCATTGGGGCGGTGATACAGAAATTACATTAACTACTGAAAATAATACCATCTCCCGTGGGAAAGGAAAAGAAAATTATTATGATTTAGATAAGAAACATTTTGTTGCTATGGGTACAGAAGTACCTAAAGAAATTGCAGATGCTTTAAACATCCAAGAAATAAATTTTGCCCGACAATTTGATCAACCTTTCCTTTTGACTTCAACTCCAGGTGAAGTAGCAAGTCATTGGAATTCCATAGCACATTTAGAAAAAATCGACACCAGCACCAAAAAAGTTCAGTCTTGGATCAACGGATTAAATCAGGACATCAAGACCAATGAAAAAGATATTCTAAAAAATCAACAAGAATTAGGTCAGTATGCCTACCTGGAAAAGATGGAAATTGAGTTGGAAGTATTAGAAGGGATGGAAAAAGATCTACAAACACATTATTCCACTTTAAACAAACTCACAAAACTAACCAACGAAATACAATCCGTAGAAGCAGAGATTCAACAAACTTCTAAAATTCTAACATTAGAAGAACAAATTGTTTCCATTCTGTTTGACTACGACTTAAAAGAAAGCGTTTTAAAAGACTTTAATGCCCTAAGCACCTTACTATCCACCTATGAGGAGATAAGCGATAGAATCGCCTTAAAACAGGCTGTAATAGCGTTAGAACCCCTTTTATTATCTACACTTAAAGATATAACGGAAGTGGAGAATCTTTCTAAGGAACAAAAGAAGATAATTGACCTTTGTGATAATCTATATGCTGTAAATAAACTTATATCAGATAAAAATAAGATAGTAGAATTAGAACCTATGATTCAGCCTATACTGGATTTGTATGAAGAAATTAAAACTGTTCAACAGGAACAGAAAGCTCTAACAGATTTGGTGTCACAAAATACTAAAGTTGAATATGCTATAAAGAAGATGGAAGAGAATGTGGTCAGGCTTTCTAAACAGTTTGAAAAAGAGATAGGATCAGAATGTCCTCTTTGTGGACAAACAATTGAACATAAACATTAATAAAATGAATACAGGAAAATTAGAATTTGAAATAAAAGTGAATACGAATAATGCTGAAAAGAAATTAGAGCAAGTTCGTAAAGCAATAGAAAAAGTAACAAAGGCATGGAATCAATATAATGAGGTCAGTAAATCTTTAAATAATATTAACATGTCAATTATTGTAGAAGAGAAGAAAGATTGGAAAATCCGATATTGGAAATTAATAAAAAAGCATTGGTGGGCATATCTATTTATTATGTTCCTAACAGCTCTCTTAACTATTGTTCTTCTTAATCTATAAACATTAAACAATATGGGAAATATAATTAATCATTCTAACGGAATTATTATAATAAATGGTGGAGATCCATTGCCAGGTTGTCCTACGGATTGGGAACAGGCTAAAATAATACAAAAGCATCTAAATAAAGATAAAGATGAAATAACACCTAAATGGGAATTTGATTGTAGTTTTAAACTGGATTATGACGGACCAATAGTAGAGGTAAGCAGTAGATTTTATCCTCCTACAACTCATGGTGGACCAACGTGGGATGGTTGGGTTTATGTTTACTTTTTTGGAAAGGAAGTAGAAAAGAAGGAATTTGATTGTCTTTCCTTAGAAGAATTACAAATACAGGTTGAACAATATGTGAATAGTATAGCAGATAAAATAAAACTATGTATAAAGGATCAATAGCCATAGCCGAAATCGAAGTAACTCATAATAATATGAATTGGAATGAGTTTGATTTCTTTGATTATAAATTAAAATTTTTTACCAAAGATAAGAATGCTGATATTAAAGCAGGTTGGTATGCTTATATTCTCAAAGATGGAATATACTATTTTCGTTGGTGCGTAAATGGTTATAAACTTCCAGTAGAATATTTGAAAGCATTAAAAAAAGATGGATATACATTAGCCTATGAATATGATTTTAAGGAGGAATAAATTATGAAACCACGAATTGTAAATGCTACAGAAATTATTCGGGATTTGTGTGACATGTGGGGATTTCACAATGTTACTAAAATGAACACCCATTTGAAAATTAATGAAGTTGCTATTTTAGAGGTAACACATTTAATGTTGGATACAGATGGAAAGACTATGGTAGAGGTATTTAAGAAATACACCTTAACTGAACCACCAAAAGAAAAAGACCATAAAAGTTGTTTTTGGTATGAAAACGGAATATGTATGAATGAGTTGAAGCCAAAACAATATGAATGTGAAAAACCTTGTATGTCATTTGTAGAAAGGGAAGAAGAAAAAGAAAGTGAAATAGCAATGTTTACTTATTTATTTCCTAACGGCATGGTAGTCACTTGTGATATTAATGGAAATCAAATACCAAGTTTACAAGGAAAATATACAAAAGAATTACATTTAACTATTTTAAGAAGATCTTGTGCAAATACAGAATGGCAAGGATTTCCAAAAGATTTTCCTACCGTTTGGAATGATTATAAATTGTGTAGATTCAGGGATAAAGATGGATTTTGTGCAGAATCGTATATCCTTGGTCCGTGTAACGAAATTTGTGAACATTATAAAGGAAAAGAATAATGCTAACAGATCAAAACAAAATGCCTTTCGGCAAATGGACAGGAACCAGATTAGCAAATGTTCCGGCAGACTATCTAATCTGGATCTATGAAAACAAAAAGTGTAATGCTGAGGTAGCAGAATACATCAAGGATAATTTAGAAGTGTTGAAAAAAGAAGTTGGGGAAAAACAAAATAAATATGATTCAAATCATTAAAAATACAATCACCACCTATACTGAAAAAGGAACTATTTGGGACATAACCACTCAAATTAAATTCTTAGGTATTAAGATATATTACTCTCACTCTATCACTAATACTTTTGGAAAAGAAGAAACCAATAAAAATGCAGTAGGCTTTCAGGTAGGAACTTGTGCACCTTTATTTATAAATGAATATTGAAAATATGATAAGAACAAAACAACATAAACGCCCGGATTTTATATTTCTATCAGATTTGCATTTGCGGGAAGATACTCCTGAATGCCGTACTGACGATTTTATGATTACACAGACTAAAAAATTACAATTCGTAAAGCATCTACAAATCATACATAATTGTCCAGTATTAATTCCAGGTGATCTGTTTCATAAATGGAAAAACAGTCCTTATTTATTGTCTTGGGCTATTGAAAATTTACCCAATGATATACTTTGCATTCCCGGACAGCACGATCTTCCAGAGCACTCCATCGAACGGTTAAATAAAGCAAGTATCTATGTAATGGAAAAAGCGGGAAAATGTAAAATACTATCAGAGTGGGAAACCGTAGAATTTGCAAGTAATGGGAATATATTTCAGGTTACAGGATTTCCATTTGGTAGTAAACCTGTAGAAACAGAGAAGGAAGATGGAATCATTAAAATAGCATTGATTCATGAATTAACTTATTCTCAAAAAGCACCTTATCCAGATTGTAAATTAGATAATGCAGGACAGTTATTAAAACGATTAAAAGGATGGGATCTTTGCATAGTAGGCGATAATCATCTTCAGTTTACCGCTACGATAGGAGAACGTAAATTAATCAGTCCGGGTAGCATGTCCCGACAAACAGCAGATCAAATAGATTTCTTGCCGTGTTGCTACG
>Ga0172379_10004867_pt1 | contig 19326 bp, 24 predicted proteins | sample GrowelOW334metaG_FD_119756 | JGI IMG/M metagenome (GOLD analysis project Ga0172379, IMG submission 119756) | Groundwater microbial communities from an aquifer near a municipal landfill in Southern Ontario, Canada - Groundwater well OW334 metaG | ecosystem: Environmental > Aquatic > Deep...
AAAATATAAAATGTGAAGAAAACTTTTTTGCGGGGTGGCGAGGTTTCCGAGCGACGGCGGGGCTGGCTTCCTTATTGGGGGTTTTGCTCAAAAAATGTTCGAACTTCGTTCAAAAAACACCGCAGAGAATCAGCGGTAAATTTCAAAAGAAAGTTTGGGTTCGGGAGGCATACGCCTCCCGCCCGGCGCAGGCCGGGCGAATCCCTGCCTCTCCGCCAGATAAAATTTAATTTATGTATTTGGAAAAATTCAGCGAATTTTTAAAGACAGTTGATTTGCAGGGTTTTAGAAAAAAGTATAGCCGGGTAAAAATTGTTGAAATGGATTTAAGTAAAGACATTCAGGCTATTGAATTATTGTATCGGGTGTATTGGGATGAAAAAAAGTTTTTATCCTTTGATGATTTTTACGACCGCTATTTTAGCGAGAAAAGACAAGCGGCGGAGAATTTTCGTATCAGATCAACTATGTGTAAAGATTGTTTCCGCCGCGGCTTGAAAGCAAGGATTTATAGAACCTGGGCAGGACTAATAACACAGATTCACGCCGGGTACGTGGCCGAATTTGTTTTTGGCGAAGGAACGGTTTCTATGTCTGCCGAACTTGACCATCAGGGAGCGGATATAAGAGTAAAATATAGGGGTCACTTTTTAAATTATCAGGTTAAAAAAACCAGCTATAGCGGCGTAAAAAGCGGACGGCCGTTGCCACGGAAGGCTAAACTTGAAGGTGAGTCAATTGATATTAAATATGAGGTCCCTAGTTGTCTTCAAAACCCAAAAACAAAAAAAGGCGAGCTCAGAGAACCTTATTTAAGGTTCTGTAAAGACGAGAGAATAAAGTCTTTTGATAACGGCTTCGTGGTTTTCACTACGAAAATTTTTAAAGATAAAAAAAGAGAAATTGATTCAAGGTCAAAATAGCTTAAGAGCCGTTTTTACCGACGCAATCGCCTTTTCGGCGATTTTTTTGTACTCAGGGTTAATTTCAAAGCCGATATAATTTTGATTTAGTTCTTTGGCGGCCGCGCATTCAGCTCCGCTTCCCGCGAAGGGAACAAGTATAACGCCATTTCCTTTCGGCATGGCCGATCTGATAAGCCGGCGGCAAATCTCTAAAGGTTTCTGAGTCGGATGCTTTATTATATCGTGGCCGATATGTTTTTTTAATTCTCTTGGCGCGAAAACTCCGCCCCCGCAAGTTTTACAGATAAACCACCTCTCGTTCATGCCCGCTCCCCCGGCCAAGGCCGGAATCTTTATAACATCTCTCGGTAAGGCGCCTCCTTCGTGAGCATTATATACGGTTTCTTTTCCATTCTTACTGTAACGACCAACCGTTCCTTTGCGTATTTTTCCGGCCGCTCCATTTAAAAAACCTTCGGTGTAAGGCTCCCGCACTTCGTCCCGGTTATAGATCGGATTGTTTTTCCAGGCGCAGATTATGGCTTCATGGCTTCTTTGCCAAAAATTTAGAGAAGCAACGTTTTTGTTTGTATAGTGCCAAATAAGCCATCTTTTATTTATTGGTATCTCAACCGAAAGATGAGCAAGAATTTCACTAAAACCATAAATAAACATTGTGCCAGTTGGTTTTAAGACCCTAATAGATTCATCTATCCAACTTTTTGACCAACGAATATATTCATTCATTTCTCGTTTATCAATGTTGTTGCCAAAATCTTTACCGATATTATATGGCGGATCAATTATAATAACATCGCAACATTCATCTGGTAATTTCCTTAATTCTTCAACTGCATCATTTAAAATAATTTGATTGAGAGGTAATCTATTATTACGTTTAATATTTTTTGACGTAATCAGCTCTTTTGCAAAATTATTTTCATCGTTTTTTATAACATCAATTACAATACCTTGTATTGTTAACGGGGTTTGTTTGGAAATAATTATGGGATCCATTGTTCTGTTGGCTGGCTGAAGTCTAATATGCCCCTTTTCTTTGTAAAACTTTTTTAATGTAGTTTGATAGTTATCAATTAAAGCAACAATTTTTTGCCCATTTTCGGCGGTATCCTGCTGTTTGACTATCACTACATCGCCGTCATTAATATTCTCTTCAATCATACTATTGCCAACAACTCTCAATGCATAGAAATTGCCAGAGCTTGGTAATTTACTCTGTGGAACGGCAATAACATTCCTTTCTTTAATAGCTTCAATGGGTTGTCCGGCCGCGATATTCCCCATGAGCGGAATATTTATCATTTTTTCGCTCTCAAAAACAGAAATCGCTCTTGGTTGATTATCTTCTTTTCTTAAAAAGCCTTTTTCCTGGAGTTTTTTTATATGAAAGTGAGCGGTAGAAACAGAAGCTATTTTTAGATGCTTCTTAATTTCTTCAAGGGAGGGGGCGTATTTATGCTTAAAGCAATATTGTTTTACAAAATCCAATACATTTTTTTGTTTTTTAGTAAGCATATTATTGACAGACGATTTTTATTAGGTATATAATACTATTATAGAAAATAAATAGAAAACTTACAATAGCCCGTAATTCACGTATACTTTTATCAATATCCTTAAATTTGAGCGACTTTTACCGACCTTCGCTAAAACTTCGGCGGGTCACAGTCGGTTCAAACTTCCGGACATCGCCACCGCCAAGACATTTTTTTATCGCGCAGACCCGAGTGACCCTAAATAATATGAACTTTCAAGATTTAAAATTCAAGATTGGATTCTGGCACCCGTTTGGCCCTCATGCAGGAGAGAGCGCTGAAGATATTATTAAAAGGAAGCAAAGTGAAATCAAGAAAAACGGCTGGACCCTTTGGTCTTTTCAATTTAGGAAAAGCCTTGAACTTTGGTCTAAAGAGGTCAAAAAAGTAAATCCAAGTAATGTTTTGGTTTTTTGTTCGAAAGGTGATGGAACTAAAGATCCTAAAAGTGAGCCAAAACGCTGTAATTACTATATACCCATAGGCGAGGTTGAACCTAAAAAAATTCCTTCCGGAGTAGAGATTCCTCATCCTATGGGAAAAAAGATGAAGGGATCTGCCTTCATTGTAAAAAGAATTATTTACCCGCTTCCCTTTGACTACGGGGCAATACCAATCGAATGGTTAAAGGACGGCGAGTGGCAAACAGCGATGTTGCCGACTCGACCCGAATACTTAATAAAAATTGGACAAGGTCCGCCTATGAGAAAATTTCGCGCTGTGCTTGAACTTCAAGTGCCATATCTTGCCGAGGTTGGTATACGGTAAATCCCTACCGACTCACGTGCCTCGGTCAGGGAAGTTTCTAAAAATTATTAAGACACCTTGATTTTTGGTTACTTAACCCGAGTGTCCTGCCATGTTGGCAACATTAACCTGAATCAATTCGCAAAAATTTTTGATCTCAATAAAAATGAGTCGGACAAAAATCCCGCTCTTACTTTTTGTATTCCAATATATCTCCAGGCTGACAATCCAGAGCCTTGCAGATTGCTTCCAGCGTTGAAAGGCGAATTGCTTTTGCCTTGCCGTTTTTCAAGACGGAAATATTGGCCATTGTGATGCCGACTTTTTCAGAGAGCTCGGTAACGCTCATCTTTCGCTTCGCCAACATAACGTCTATGTTAATAATGATCGCCATAGTATTAAACGGTTAAGTCGTTCTCGGACTTTATATCTACAGCGCTTTGTAAAGTTTTTTCAAACACCGCCGCGGCCGTGGCGATTATGATAGAAATAAAAGTAGTCACAATGCATATAGCAAGAAAACCCGCCGGATCGTCATCTTTGGCGTGAAATATCCTTATGTATAGTCCTGCCATTACAATCGCAGCGCCCTCTATGATTGCAGAGTATTTTATAGTCCTTAAAGCTTTCACTGAGCTTAGTGAAAATACTTTATTTTGCCCGATGTACCTGAGTAATTTAAACGCCTGATAGAGCGCCGTAAAAAATGGGATAGACGCTACGTAGATATAGGCTATGAACGGATCGGAGTAAATACTAAACAGGTCTAGGTTCGCGGCTCTCCCCTCGGTCAAGGGAAACCGAATCATGCCCGCCAGCGTCGCGATGCCGATGAGCACAATCACTACCTGAAGAAAAATTGTTGAGCTTCTTTTCATGGATGATTTTTAGTTATAGTAATAATTACAGCTTAATCTATCGATTATCGTTTGTCAATATATTTTTATTGTTGTTTAAAATGGTGGATTTAAGGCAAAAAGGGCTTATTAAATAAGATGCCGGTTTTTTAAATCCTTACCAATATTAAAAAAACGGATACAATAAAACCATGAATAAAAATTAAAAACATCTAAATTATATAGACACGGTTAACCTCGGCTCTATATACCATACAGTCCGCTTTAACAGAGCAGTTTTTTGTGGTATTATTTAATCAGTAAAGGAATAATAAAATTAACTAATCAATATGAGAATTATTAAATGGATCTCCAGGATATTAGCGCTATGCATCTTAATTTTTGCCTTGCCATTTTATTTCGGTTACGGTAATCCGTTGCCGTTTGCCAATCCTGATTACTCATTATGGGAAAACGTCGCGCTGGCGATGATGCCGTTGGTTTTTATTGGTTTAGCTTTGGGCTGGAAATATCCTAAAATTGGAGGCTGGCTTATAATCAGCTCAATTGCAATCGGTTTTGTCGTCGGACTTTTAACGGAAGCAAGCCTCAGTATCAACCTAGCGGTTCCTGTTATTCCTGGAATTTTGTATCTGATAGACGGATATAAAAAATATGAATAAAAATATTAAAATAATACTTTTTATTCTTGCGATATTGCTCGGAGTATTTTTGATCGTGTTTGGCGGATATGATGACAGTCCTGGAGCGCAAGGACTCGGCCTTATACTGATTATTGCTGGCGTGGTTGTTATGATCAGGGGTAAGAAAAAAAAATAATAGTCCATGTTATTTTAATCGCAATAACTACTACGAAGAACAAATCAATGTTTGCGACAGCGAAAGATAAACTTTTAATATTGACTCTGCCGTTGACAGGATTGTTCAGACGATTAAATAAAACACCCTCAAATAAAAACAGAGACTTTTATAGTCGCTGTTTTTTAAATTTGACAAGGTCTAGTTATGGGTATATACTCATAATGGCAGTAGGTAAAGGTCGAATTGCCAATCATTTATTAAGACAATAATAAATAAACATATGCCAAAAATGGATGGAACAGGCCCGATGGGGCAAGGGGTCGGAACCGGCCGGGGAATGGGTCCTTGCGGCGCTGGTAATAGAATGGGGCGAGGATGCCTCGGAGGATATGGACAAGGTCGCAGGAGATTTATTTCCCCTAAAAATGAGCTGTTTGCCCTAGAAAACGAAGAAAAGATGCTTCTGGAAGATTTAGAAGTTATCAGAGCCGAGAAAGAAGCCCTAAGAGGCCAAAAATAAAAGAAGGCGCGGGAACCGGCCTCTTTAAAAAAAGGGGCCGGGTGGTCTTCTTCTATAACAAAATATTATCAAATTTACTTTAATTTTTCAATATTTATGCCAAGACCGAGACATTGTTTATGTAAGGCGATAAAATTTAAACCAAACATAATATATTTTAAACCGCAAGGGGTTCCGATGAGAGATTTGCAGATCGTAGAACTTTCACTTGAGGAGATTGAAGCTTATCGCCTTCGCCATATAGAAGATATGGATCAACAGGCGGCGGCTGAAAAAATGGATACTTCAACCAGTACTTACCAAAGGATACTTTACTTCGCTTATAAAAAAATTGCTGACGCCTTAATCAACGGTAAAGCGATCAGAATTATTAAACATGATAAATAGGGTTGATTTCTCCGGCCGGAGAAATCAAAAAATAAATTAAAGCTAAGCTGGATGTTCCGACTAAAATCAGACCGGCCGTCAACCCGCTTGATAAAACCGTTCTTAAAATTTAAGAGGTCAGGCCAATAAAAATATGAGAGATGTTGTTAAAGAGATAAAAAAAGAATTGAAGAAAAACGCGGACGCGAAAACAAGAGAAAGCGGCCGGAGGTTTTTTAAGGAGGAGGTAAAATTATACGGGGTCAGGGCGGCGGCGGTTTCAAAAATCGCGAGAGAATATTTTAGCGAAGTGAAGAGAATGGATAAGAAAAAAATGTTCGCGGTTTGCGAAGAGCTTTTTAAGTCGGGATACTCGGAAGAAGCCTGGATCGCGGCCGGCTGGGTTCATAAATATGCTAATTACGAAAAATCAGACTTTCCGGTTTACGAGCGCTGGTTAGATAAATATATAGATAACTGGGCGAAATGCGACACCTTTTGCAACCACGCAGTCGGCGAGTTCGTTGAAAAATATCCGGCTTATCTTTCAAAACTGAAAATTTGGGCCCGGTCAAAAAATCTTTGGAAAAGAAGGGCGGCGGCGGTTTCTTTAATTATACCGGCGAAAAAAGGGAAATTTTTAAAAGAAATTTTTGGGATCGCCGACATTTTACTGCTGGACGAAGAAGACATGGTGCAAAAAGGCTACGGCTGGATGCTTAAGGAGGCGAGCCGCAAGAATGAAAAACAGGTTTTTAGCTATGTTATGGAAAAGAAAAAAATCATGCCCCGGACGGCGCTCCGCTACGCAATTGAAAAAATGCCGGAAAATTTAAAAAAGCAGGCGATGGAGAAATAATTTCGCGGGCGGACGTTGCCAAAAGACGGACAAAAAGGCGGCGGTTTTTTAAAAAGAGCGGGAGATGGTATAATATAAGCAGGATTTAAAAAAGCGAATAATTTTTAAATTTATGCGGTTACTTGAAAAGTACAATCTAAAGCCTCTGGACGTTTTAAAGATTTGCGGGCTGGGGCTGGTAATAATAATCGTCGTTGTCTTTTCCCTGCGCATGATCGGCGCGTCTTTCAGTTCGGTTTTTAATAAAGGCGGATCCGCCGGTTTTTTAGCCGGCGTTCGTGATGCTGATTATTCCGGTAATTATTACGCGGAAGAAGCGGCTCTGGACGCCGAGAGTATGGACTTCGCGGCGGTTAAAGGCGGCGTCGCGCTGTCACAAAGAAATATCGCCGCGGAAAGAATCATGCCGCCGCAGAACGGAGGAATAGCTGGCGATACGGCCGAGGAATTTGAGGTAACTGATTACAGCGCGACAGTTGAAACGCGGAATCTCGGCGCGGCTTGCCGGACTATCGCCGATTTAAAAGCGCGCGAATATGTTATTTTTGAAAACGCGAACCAGTATGACCGAGGGTGCAACTACCAGTTTAAAGTCAGGCGGGAAAATGTTAATGAAATCCTGGAAATAATTAAAAGTTTAAAGCCGAAAGAACTTAACGAAAATGTTTATACGATTAAGCAGCTGGTTGACGATTATACCGGCGAAATTGAAATCCTTGAGAAAAAATTAAAATCAATTGACGAAACGCTTGAAAAAGCGGTTGCCGCTTACGACGATATCGCCGCGCTGGCAGTAAAGACCGAGGACGCGGAAAGCCTCGCGAAAATTATTGATTCTAAAATCAATATTATTGAACGTCTGGCGGAAGAGCGGATTAATATTAACAGCCAGCTGGAACGGATCAGCCGGTCAAAAGCCGAACAGCTTGACCGGCTGGAATACACTTTTTTTTACGTGAATGTTTACGAAAATAAATTTGTTGACGGTAAAAATATTAAAGACTCCTGGAAGGCGGCGATCAAAGAATTCGCCCGCGATATTAATAAGGTGGCGCAGGACATGACAATTAATCTCGTAAAACTGCTTTTCCTCGCTTTTCAGTACCTCGTATATTTATTCATTCTCCTGGTCATAGCCAAATACGGCTGGAAAGCAGGCAAGTATTTCTGGAAAAAGTAAAGGCGGGGATAGCTATGAAATATAAAGACAGAATTTACGGAGAATTTGAAATAACCGAACCGGTAATTCTGGATTTAATCAATTCACCTTCCTTAAAGCGTCTTAAAGAAATTGATCAGGCCGGCTATTTTGAGGCGCATTACCCGGGAACCGCCCATTCGCGTTTTGAACATTCGGTCGGCGTTTATCTTTTACTAAAAATGTACGGCGCGCCGCTTAGCGAGCAAATCGCCGGATTAATCCATGACGTCTCGCATTCGGCTTTTTCCCATTGCGTGGATTACGCTTTGGATGCCGGTTCCGAAGAAGAGCAAAGCCACCAAGATAATGTCTTTGCCGGGTTTGTTAAAAAATCGGATATTCCCGGAATTCTTCGCAACCATGACATTAATTTGGATTTTATTTTGGATGACTCTAATTTTACGCTATTAGAAAGGGATCTTCCCGAGCTCTGCGCCGACCGGATTGATTACTCGCTTCGGGGAGCGGTTATTTTTAAGGAAATAACCGGCGTGAAATATTTTTTGGATAATCTTCGGGCTGAAAACGGGGAATGGGCGTTTAAGAGTTTCCAGAGCGCGAAAAAGTTCGCGGAGCTTTTCCTTAAGATGAGTTCGGTTTATTACGCCGGACTAGCTTCGGCCGTTATGTTCCGGACGGTCGGCGATTATTTAAGGCGTGCGCTCCATAAAAAATATATTACCGAAGCCGACCTCTATACGACTGACAGGGAAGTCCTGAGAAGAATCCGGCCGTTCCATAGTTCGGACGCGGAATTAAAAATGCTCTTTGACCGGATGAATAAAAAAGTCGGCTGTGAAAATTGTCCGGACGATTTTAACGCGAAAGTAACCCTAAAATCCCGGGCCGTTGATCCGCTTTTCCGCCGGGGCGATAAAATATTAAGAGTATCTGAAGCCGACCCTTCCTGGGGCGGGATCGTGAAGCGGGAATTAGAACCGAAGAAATATTTTTTAAAGTTTAAAAAGTGATAATTTTATTAGCTCCGCCAATTTAAATAATCAGCACGAATCAACCAATTCCCTTTCTTATGAAAAATAAAAAACCAATCGGGTCTCTTCCGGTCTATGCGGCTTTAGTGGGCAATAGTTTTGTTGCCTTGATAAAATTAGCGGCGGCCTTTATTTCTGGTTCAAGCGTTTTATTTTCCGAAGCCATTCATAGCCTGGCCGATACCGGCAATCAGGGTTTAATCGCCATCGGACTGGCTAGGTCAAGAAAATTGCCAGATGAAGATTATGTTTACGGCTATGGACGGGAAAGATTTTTTTGGGCTTTAATTTCAGCTTGCGGAATTTTTTTTCTCGGCGCTGGAGTGACGGTTTATCACGGAATCCATTCAATCTTCTCCGGGCAGGGATTTGAGATGAGCCCGATAATTTTTATCGTCTTAGCTCTTTCGTTTATTGTTGAATCGGCGACTTTAGCAGTGGCAATAAGGGAAGTCAGACATAGATACTTCGGAAGTGGCTTAAAGTCTGTCTTTAATACTGGCGATCCCGTTACTTTGTCGGTCATCCTTGAAGACGGTGTGGCGGTGTTGGGCGTAGGAATAGCTTTCTTTAGTATAATACTGTCCCGGTTAACGGGATGGCGCTATTGGGATGGAATAGGATCAATAATAATTGGAATTTTACTGGGTTGCGTGGCTGTGATTCTCATCATGAAGAATAAGAATTATCTTATCGGCCGGACTATTCCGGACGACCTTAGGGAAGAGATAATTGAACTGCTGGAATCAGACCCGGCCGTTGAGCGCGTGATTGATTTTAAGTCCGCGGTCCTTGATATCGGGATTTACCGCGTCAAATGTGAAATAGAATTTAACGGAAATGTCCTAATTAAGGAAATCTACCGGCGGGGCGATTTAAGGGAAGAGTATGAAAACGTAAAAAACGATTATGAAGAGTTTAAGAAATTCTGTGTTGATTTTGCCGACCGCGTCCCGCGCTTGGTCGGAAAAAAGATTGACGAAATTGAAGTAAAGCTGAAAAAAGAGAACCCCGAAGTTAAATACATTGATATTGAGATAAATTAGTCCGGGTTCATCTGCTTTTTCCGGCAACAAAAAACTCCCGCGATCCGCCTGCAACGCTACGTAGCATTGCGGACAGGCCGCGGGAGTTTTAATATGTGAGATTTTATTAGAAGCGATCTCTGCCTCCGCCGAAACCTCCGCGATTTCCTCCGAAATCCCTTCTCGGTCCGCGGGCTTTCATTCTGGTCTTATTGCATTCGTAGCAATAAAGCCTTCCGTAAGTTCCGTCTTCTCTCTGAGTAGGCTCAAAGGGAAGCTCTTTGATTGGCGCTCCGCATTCGGCGCAGGTGATATTCAAAGCTGAAATATCATTCATCTGCCTTTGCGGGCGATTGTCGTCTTGATAAGCCATTAAAATTTTCACCTCTCTTTCTAGCTCCCCGGTTGCCGTTTTGGCGCTTTTGGCGGCCAAAAACGACAATTGAGGAAATTCCGGTGATTTATTTTGACAGCTTATCTAACGCTTGCTATATAAACTCTAAACTTATGGCAGACTATATTCTCTATAAATTAGAAAACCATGCTAAAATATTCACCTTTAAATATAATAGCAAAATAGCGCCGCAAAGTCAATGACAACGGCTATCCTGACGACGGGAAAGGGCAATGCCCTGGTTTTCGGAGTTGTATGCGTTTTTTTAGGCAAAATCCCGGGATTAGCCGGCTTTTTCGCGGTTTTTATGGGCTTTTTTTGAGGTTGCCGAAAATTGCCTGAGTTGGTATGCTAAGGGAAAGAAATTCGGATAATTAATTAACGTGAAAAATATGGAAACATTAATCAAAATAGTTTTAAACGCCTTGGCGGTGATGGCCGCGGCTTATCTTCTACCCGGCATAGCCGTAGAAAATTTTTTATTCGCCGCGTTAGCCGCGTTAGTTTTGGCGCTGATAAACGCCACTTTAAAACCTCTCCTTGTAATCCTCACCCTGCCGGTTACTATTTTTACGCTGGGACTTTTTTATTTCGCAATCAACGCGCTTATGGTCATGCTCGCCGGCTGGATTGTCCCGGGTTTTTCGGTTAGCGGTTTTTTTTCTGCCCTTTTATTCAGCCTGATTTTTACCGCGATCAAATTTTTACTGGACCGGATTTTCGGATCAGAAGAAGGAAAGAAATTTTAACGGTTAACGGCGATTTATCGGAAACTTATTAAGCCGTCAGGCTATTTATTTTTACCATAAAAAATATGCCAGAAGAAAATAATAAAAAAAAGTATCCGGCTGGCGTTTTGGCCGGAGTAATCGCTTTTTCAACTTTGCTCATCATCTTAGTTTTTGTTTTTGGAGCGAGAATTTTTAGCGGTGAAGACGGCTGGATTTGCTCGGAAGGGAAATGGGTGAGGCACGGACACCCAAGCTCTCCGGCGCCTGATACTCTCTGTCCGGGCGGAGTGGAAAATGGCGGGAATAATAACGGTGGCGTTCCGGATGATGGGCCGGAAGACGAGCCGGAGGCCAATATCCGCGTTTCGGCGCCAAAACCGGGCGCTGAAATCGGCATGCCGGTTATTATTAAAGGTCAGGCTCGGGTTTTTGAAAATACTTTTACCTACCGGGTAAAAGACGCTCGCGGCAAAATACTTATTGAAAAAAACGCGATGACATCCGCCCCGGACGCGGGAATCTTCGGCGATTTTTCCGTGGAAACCAACTACGAAGTTCCGGAAACCGAAACCGGGACAGTTGAAGTTTTTGAATATTCGGCCAAAGATGGTTCGGAAATCAATATGGTCAGCGTTCCGGTCAGGTTCGGAAAAGTTGAAACCATGAAAGTGGAAGTTTATTTTAGCAATATAGAATTTGATCCCGATTCCATAAACTGCGGTAAAGTTTATTCCGTTCTAAGGGATATCCCGAAAACCGAGGCTCCGGCCCGGGCGGCGCTTACCGAGCTTTTATCCGGCTTAAGAATAGAAGAAGTTGATGGCGGATATTTTACCAGCCTGAATGAGGGAGTTAAAATCCAGAAATTATCCATTGAAAATAAAATCGCCCGGGTTGATTTTAACAGGGAGCTTGAACTCTCAGTCGGCGGTTCCTGCCGGGTAACGGCGATCCGCGCGCAAATAACCGAAACCTTAAAGCAGTTTCCGACCGTGGAGGATGTTATTATTTCAATTGACGGGCGGACTGAAGATATTTTACAGCCGTGATTTTTTAAAGGCAAAACTTATGGAAGGGCGGGAAATAGCGGAAATTAATATTTTTTTATGACCGGGTTTTTTAAATTTATTAAAGAGCAGGGCATTGTCGGACTGGCCATGGGTTTTATTCTCGGCGGATCCATCAATAAGATGATCAGCTCGCTCGTAAACGATATTATCCAGCCGGCGATCGGCCTTTTAATCGGCAATAAGCAGGGAGAGCTGGCGGCGGCCCATTACAAAACCGTCGCGTACGGAAGTTTTATGGCTAATGCCATTGATTTTATAATTATCGCCGTCCTGGTTTACATAGCTTTCAGGACTATGAAGCTGGACAAAATTGAACTACCGGGTATGCCGAAGAAATAAACTAGAACTTACGCGCTTGCGAAAGTTCTAATAAAGATAACCTGAAAGATTAACTTATGATCAGTATTTATCACAACACCGTCACAGAGAGGAGGCTGAAAAAAGTCAGGGATTTTGTTTCTTTGAGCTGGATCAGCCTGGTTAAGCCCCAGACGGAAGAAATAAAAAAAATCAGCAAGCTCCTTAACCTTCCCTTAGACGCTTTTGAAGACAGCCTTGACGAATTTGAGTTGCCGCGGGTCAAGGTAATCGGCCGCAATGCCATAATAATTCTTCGGGTCGGCACAGAAAGCGACAAAGGTTATAAAACCACCCCGCTAACAATAATCCTCAGCGAAAAATATATCACCACCATAGTCCGGGAAGAGAACGGGATAATTGACGACCTGGCTAAAGAAAGAATTGAAGTTTATACCACCCAGCAGTCCAATTTTTTCATTAAAATATCCATGAGGATAATTGATAATTACCAAAAATACATTAATGTCATTAACCGGAGCGTGCAGAATAAAAAAAGAAACCTTAATAACATCCGAAAAAATGATATTTTGACTTTGGTGGAAAACGAGGAAATTTTAAATAACTTCGCCGCTTCGCTTTCACCGACCATTAGCACCATAAAAAAAATCATTCAGCATAATTACATCAACCTCTACCATCAGGATAAGGAGCTGATGAATGACCTTTTGATTGATGGCGAGCAGGTTTTAGAACTTTGCCTTACCAATTTAAAAACCATTAAAAACGTCCGCGACGGCTATACCACGGCCATGTCAATTGATATGAATCTGACCGTCCAAATGCTGACCTACATAACCGCGATATTTACCATCCCCATGGTAGTCGCTTCAACCTACGGCATGAACATCCGCCTGCCGCTTGCCGACCGGGATGATACCTTTTTCATTTTAGCCGGCGGAACCGCGGCTTTGGTTTTTATAGTGATGCTGATTTTCCTTTACATAAGAAAAAAGAGCTAATTTATGAAAGAACCGCAAGACCAAAAAAGAATAATTTCGGTTAAGGAAGAGGAAGGCGACAAGACGCTTGATTTGTCGCTTAGGCCGGGGAGCCTCGCCGAATATATTGGTCAGAAAAAAATAAAAGACAACCTTGAAATTTCCATCATGGCCGCCAAAGCGAGGCAGGAGCCTTTGGAGCATGTCCTTCTTTACGGCGCTCCGGGGCTCGGAAAAACCACGCTGGCGCACGTCATTGCTAATGAGATGGGTGCCGGTCTAAGGATAACTTCCGGGCCGGCTATAGAAAAATCCGGAGATTTAGCGGCGATTTTAACTAACCTTTCGGAAGGTGATTTACTTTTCATTGACGAGATCCACCGTTTAAACCGGACCATAGAGGAAATACTTTATCCGGCCATGGAAGATTACGCCCTGGATATTATCATCGGTAAAGGCCCGTCAGCCCGGACGCTTAGGATTGATTTGCCGAAGTTCACCATCATCGGCGCGACAACAAAAACCAGCCTGATTTCGGCGCCTTTACGCGACCGGTTCGGCATGGTTTACCACCTCAATTTTTACGAAGGCGAAGAAATAGAAAAAATTGTCAGCCGGAGCGCCGGGATTTTAAAGGTGGAAATGGAGAACGAGGCGCTACGCGAGGTGGCTTCGCGCTCCCGCCGGACGCCCCGAGTGGCGAACCGGCTGTTAAAAAGGGTTCGCGACTATTGCGAAGTAAAGGGCGACGGCCGGGTGGATAATAATATTTGTTCCCTGGCTTTTGACCTTCTTGAAGTGGACGAGCTCGGACTGGACGCCATAGACCGGAAAATATTGGAAGTGATAATTGATAAGTTTAATGGCGGGCCGGTCGGGGTAAATACTCTCGCCGCCGCCACCGGCGAAGACATGGACACAGTGGAGGATGTTTACGAACCCTATCTTTTACAGCTCGGATTTTTAGACCGCTCTCCCCGGGGCCGGATCGCGACTGATTTGGCCTACCGGCATTTAGGTCGGAAGAAAAAAGGGCAGGCCAGCTTTTAATAATATGAAGCTATCCGATTTTGACTATCATCTCCCAAAAGAATTAATCGCCCAATATCCGATGAAACCGCGAGACCGTTCGCGACTTTTGGTTTTAGACGGAAAAAGTGGTCGGTCGGAACATAAACATTTTTACGACTTGATTGATTATTTTCAGCCGGGGGATGTTTTAGTTTTTAATAATTCCCGGGTAATGCGCGCACGGTTAATTGGCAGAAAAAAGACCGGAGGAAAAATAGAAGTGTTTTTACTGAAGAAGATTGGCCGATTAGGGATCGATTCAGACAACAGAAAGTTGAAAGAAATTAAATCGGCAATCGGCAATCGGCAATCGGCAATTGAAATATGGCAATGTCTAATCGGCGGAAAAGGCAGAAAAGAAAATTTGGAAGTTGAATTTAGTAAGGGGCTAAAATGCAAAATCATAAAAAATAATGGGGACGGGACATGGCAGGTTGAGTTTAATAAATCCGGGAAAACGTTTATGAAACTGGTGGAAAAAATCGGGCAGGTGCCTTTGCCGCCGTATATAAAGAGAACATCCGCCTCTAGTGGAGACGATAGTGCTTATCAGACGGTATACGCGAAATATGCCGGTTCAGTCGCGGCGCCGACCGCCGGACTGCATTTTACTCCGGCTTTGCTAAAAAAATTAAAAGCTAAAGGCGTCCAGCTGGAATACGCGACCCTGCATGTCGGTCTCGGGACTTTTGCGCCGGTGAAAGTTGACGATGTAAAAAAACATAAGATGCATTCCGAATGGGTGGAAGTTAGTAAAAATACTTTAAATGCTATTTTAAAAGCTAAAAGCGAGGGCCGGAGAATTATAGCCGTCGGCACGACCAGCGTCAGGATTCTTGAGTCAATATTTAGCCGAAATAAAATTGAAAATTGGCAATTGAAAATTGGCAATTTTCAAGGTTGGGTTAATATTTTTATTATTCCCGGCTATAGATTTAAAGCCGTGGACGCGATGATAACTAATTTTCATCTTCCTAAGTCCACTTTAATAATGCTTGTCGCCGCGTTCTTAGAAAATAAGGCCGGAAAAGGCAAAGGATTGAAGTTGGCAAAAAAAACTTATAATAAAGCGATAGAAAAAAAATATCGGTTTTTTAGCTACGGCGATGCCATGCTGATATTGTAACGTGATATTACTAAGGATATGCATTATTATGTTGTTTTGGTGTAATTGGTTGGTTTTTCTTGACCAAATTCTCTTATTTAATTATACTAAAGCTAGCAATTACAAAATAATTAAGGACATAGGGTTTATAGGGTATAGCATTTAGATTTTTATCTTTCCATGCCCCGCACCCTATGCCCCGCACCCTATTAATATGGTCCAGATGAAAAGGCACACCCGCCATTCCACCTTATCCCGGAGGGCACATCACGCTTTAAAAAAAGTTAAAACCGGAGTCTGCCCGAAATGCGCGAAGCCGGTCAAGCCGCACCACGCCTGCGCGTTTTGCGGAACCTACCGGGGACGCGACGTTCTTAAAGTTAAAGCCAAAAAGGCGAAGAAAAAATAGGGAGGGCGTGGGGGTGTTTTATATCAAGGCAACCCTAAACCTTAAACCCTAAACCTTAAAAATGTCCAACAGACATCTTGCTCGCACCATCGCCATGCAAACTTTATTCCTTTGGGATTTCAAAGGAGGGGATGTTGATGTTGAAAAAGTCCTGAGGGAAAATTTTAATAATTTCGCGCCGGAGTTTGACGATAACGGATTCGCCCTAAACCTTGTTAAAGGGGTTATGTCAAACCTTGAAGAGATTGACCGGAAAATTATAAAGTACGCGACTGACTGGCCGCTTTCCCAGATTACGACGGTTGACCGGAATATCCTCCGTATCGGCGTTTTTGAACTGCTTCTTGACAAGGACATACCGGAGAAGGTGGCGATTAACGAAGCCATAGAAATTGCCAAAAATTTCGGCGGTGAAGCTTCGGGACGGTTTGTTAACGGGGTTTTGGGCGCGATCTATAATGATTTATTTAAGAATAAGAAAATAGTAAACAGTAAATAGTAAACAGATGCTAGCTCAGAGTCTACTATTTACTATTTGCTATTGTCTGTTTACTGGGATGAAAGACTTTAGCGAGCTGGAAAAAAAGATAGAAACAAAATTTAAGAATAAAGGACTTCTAAGGCAGGCGGTTGTCCACCGGTCTTACTTAAACGAACATCCTGATTTTGAGCTCGGGCATAACGAGCGGTTTGAATTTTTGGGCGACGCGGTTTTAGAACTCATTGTGACGGAAAAATTATTTTACCAGTTTCCCGAAACGCCGGAAGGCATCCTTACGAGCTGGCGGGCGAGTTTAGTTAACGCGGAAATGCTCGCCGATATAGCGATTGAGCTTGGGATAGAAGATTATCTTTACCTTTCCCGGGGAGAATCCAAGGATAAAAATACCAAAGCCCGGCGCTATATATTGGCGAACGCGGTTGAAGCGTTAATCGGCGCTATATATCTTGACCAGGGAACGCCGGCATCGGAAAAATTCATAAAAAAATGGATCTACTCAAAGCTGGACAACATCCTTAAGAACGAATTGTATCTGGATCCGAAATCAAGGTTCCAGGAAAAAGCTCAGGAAATAAACGGCGTTACGCCGCATTACAAAGTCCTCGGCGAGACTGGCCCGGACCACGCAAAAATTTTTGAGATTGGATTGTATTTAGGGGAAGAACTGGTCGCCAAAGGCAAAGGTTCTTCAAAGCAGGAAGCGCAGGTTGAAGCGGCAAGGAAGGGAATTAAGAAAAGAGGCTGGGTATAAAAATTAATCCCGTTTTTTAATTGAGCCTTAACTAATAAATATGACACTTAAAGAAATTTTTAAAATCGCCGCGGAAAAAAAAGCTTCCGATGTGCACCTGGTAGTAAATCAGGCGCCGATTTTTCGGGTGGATGGGAAATTAAAAGAATCGGCCGGCAAAAAGATCAGCCGCAAGGAAATGGCGGATCTAATTTTTCCCATATTGACCAATGAACAGAAAAACCTTTTTATTGCTAATAAAGAACTGGATATCGGCATCGAAAATGATAACGGAACAAGGTTCCGAGTCAACGTATATCTGGAAAAAGACAACATCGCGTTAGTGGCGCGGATTATACGGCAGGAAATTCCCACGCTGGAAGAATTAAAGATGCCCGAAGTGGTTAAGGAACTTTTAGACCTAAAACAGGGTTTGATTTTGATAGTCGGGCCGACGGGCTGCGGAAAATCAACCAGTCTGGCCGCGATGGTTGGTTATTTAAATAATAAATATCCATATAAAATAGTCACCCTTGAGGATCCGATTGAATATGTTTTTTCTCCAGTGAAGAGCGTAATAGTACAAAGGCAACTTGGAACCGACATGTTAAACTTTTCCGAGGGTTTAAAGCACGCCTTAAGGCAAGACCCGAATGTTATTATGGTCGGGGAAATGAGGGATTTGGAAAGTATTGCCACCACCATTACTCTGGCTGAGACCGGACATTTGGTTTTGGCCACCTTACACACTTTTGACGCCGCCCAGACTATCAATAGAATTATTGACGCTTTTCCTTCCGGCCAGCAGAATCAGATCCGCTCCCAGCTCGCCATTACACTAATCTCCATTATTTCCCAAAGACTGATTCCGGCTTCAGGCGGCGGCAGAGCGGCGGCGAGGGAAATATTAATCAATAATTCGGCGGCGGCTAATTTAATTCGGGAAGGAAAAGTCGCGCAGATTTCTCATGTAATTGAAACCGGCGCCAAAGACGGGATGATTAGTTTTAAAAGAGATGTAGACAGGCTTTATAAGGAGAAAATAATTGATAAAGAAATTGACCCCGAATAACCCTTGACAAGGTTTTTAAATGGGGTATAATAAATATCACTGATTAAATCTCAATTATTTATGGATAGAATAAACATAAATCATAAATTCAAAAGCGGTTAATAAACACGTCCGTATTAATGCGTTTATTGGCCGCCGGAAGGCGGTTTTTTAGTCCCCCGGAAAATTCCATAACTCATAACCCATAACTCATAACCCGATCCGAAAGATGCAAAGCGAGTTATAAGTTATAGGCTAGAAGTTATGGATAGCTATGATCAAACCGATGAACTTTGACAATTGAATATTAGAGAACCAAAAATAGAAAATTTTCGTCAATTATATATCACACTTCGGAGCTTTAGGCGGCTCCGAGTCAAAAGTGTGGGAAAATCTCGTAAGAGTATATGGTGGATGCCTTGACGCAAAAAGACGATGAAGGACGCAGCAGCCTGCGATAAGCTTCGGTGAGGTGGCAAGCAACCTTTGACCCGAGGATTTCCGAATGGGGAAACCCTTCCCGTTGAAGACGGGAAATCCGTATTTTGAATACATAGATTTACGGAGGAGTACCCGGGGAACTGAAACATCTAAGTACCCGGAGGAAAAGAAACGAATAAATGTTAGTTAATTAGTGATTATTCTAGTCACTAATTAACTAATAAGATTCCCTGAGTAGTGGCGAGCGAAAGGGGAGAAGTCTAAACTTTTATAACCGCGTTTTTCTTTGTACTTGTACAAAGGGGAACAGAAGGCGCCAGAGCCATATGTTATAGAGGTGTTGCAAGATTGGTGCTTCTTCTTTTCTGGAAAAAAGAAGGTGAAGTCATAAAAGGCAGTTGTTAGCTTAAGCAAGCTGGAAAGCTTGGCCAGAGACGGTGACAGCCCGGTGAGCGAAAACAAAAGCCTCTTCACAGCATTTGTCTTAAGTACTGCGGGACACGTGAAATCCCGTAGGAAGCCGGGTCGACTATGACCCAAGACTAAATACTTTTTGCGATCGATAGTGAACTAGTACCGTGAGGGAAAGGTGAAAAGCAGCCCGGTGAGGGCGGTGAAATAGTACCTGAAACCATATACTTACAATGAGTCGGAGCCCCGCAGCAATGCGCGGGTGACGGCGTGCCTATTGAAGA
>Ga0172379_10004868_pt1 | contig 19325 bp, 18 predicted proteins | sample GrowelOW334metaG_FD_119756 | JGI IMG/M metagenome (GOLD analysis project Ga0172379, IMG submission 119756) | Groundwater microbial communities from an aquifer near a municipal landfill in Southern Ontario, Canada - Groundwater well OW334 metaG | ecosystem: Environmental > Aquatic > Deep...
ACTGGACCGCCGCGCAGCTCGGCGTAAAGTAGGCTGACACGCTTCGGACCGCGACGCGGCGACGGGCTTGTCCCGCCGCCGCGTCGCGGCCGCGGCTTCGAGGGCGGACCGGAGGTCGAAAAATGACAGACACGATGTTGGAGATGAGAAACATCCACAAACGTTTCCCCGGCGTCCACGCGGTGGACGACGTCAGCCTCGCGGTCAGGAAGGGGGAGATCCACGCCCTCGTCGGCGAGAACGGCTCCGGGAAATCGACCCTCATGAAGATCCTTTCGGGTATCTACCCTCACGGAAGCTACGAAGGCAGCATCCTCGTCGACGGCGGGGAGTGCGCGTTCCGCGACATAGGCGACAGCGAAAAGCTCGGTATTGTGATGATCCACCAGGAGCTCGCGCTGATACCCTATCTGTCGATAGCCGAGAACATCTTCATCGGGAACGAAAGGGCCACCGCCCAGGTCATCAACTGGGACAAGACCATCCACCAGGCCAGGGCCCTCCTCGAGCGGGTCGGGCTCTTCGAGAATCCGAACACCCTCATCGCGGACATCGGTGTCGGCAAGCAGCAACTCGTCGAGATAGCGAAGGCCCTCTCCAAGAAGGTTAGGCTCCTCGTCCTCGACGAGCCGACCGCGGCGCTGAACGACGAGGAGAGCGCCAAGCTCCTCGACCTCCTCCTCGAGCTCAAGAGGAACGGGGTCACCTCCATCCTCATCTCGCACAAGCTCAACGAGATCGCCCGCGTCTCTGACACGATCACCGTGATCAGGGACGGCAAGCTCATCGAAACTCTGCCGAACGGGGGCCACGATGTCGATCAGGATCGCATAATCCGGAGCATGGTAGGCCGCGAGCTCGTTTCGCGCTTCCCGGCCAGGGAGAACAGCGTCGGGGAAGTGGTCCTCGAAGTGTCCAATTGGACGGTTTTCCATCCGCAGCAGACCGATCGCAAGGTCATCAACAACGTGTCGCTCACTGTACGGAAGGGCGAGGTTGTCGGTCTCGCGGGACTCATGGGCGCGGGGCGCACCGAGCTCGCCATGAGCCTCTTCGGGAGATCCTGGGGGATCCGCCACTCGGGCACCGTGAGCAAGCACGGCAAGGAGATCAGCCTTCACAGCGTCTCCGCCGCCATCGACCACGGTCTCGCCTACGTCACCGAGGACCGCAAGAACTACGGGCTCATCCTCATTGACGACATCAGGCGGAACGTGACGCTCGCGAGCCTTTCAAAAGTGAGCAAGCAAGGCGTAATCGATGAAAACCGCGAGAACGTGGCCGCGAACGAATATCGCGAAAAGCTCCGCATCAAATGCGCGGGTCTGGACCAGCGGGTTGAGAGCCTCTCGGGCGGCAATCAGCAGAAGGTAGTGCTCGGCAAATGGATCATGTCCGATCCGGACGTCCTTATCCTGGACGAACCGACGCGAGGCATAGACGTCGGGGCGAAGTACGAAATCTACACCATCATCAACAAACTCGCAGCCGAAGGGAAATCGATCCTCATGATATCATCGGAGATGCCCGAACTCCTGGGTATGTGCGACCGCATCTACGTCGTTACGGAAGGAGAGATCGCGGGAGAGCTTACCCGCGCCGAAGCGTCCCAAGAAAGCATCATGAAGTGCATCATGAGCCATCAGCGAAAGAAACGGTCGGCGACCGCGTCGTAAAGGAGAACCAAGTGGGAAAAATCGGATCCTTCTTCAAGGGCAATATACGCCAGTACGGCATGGTCGTAGCCCTTGTTTTCATCATGGGCTTTTTCCAGATTCTAACCGGGGGCATTTTGTTCAAACCGATGAACATTACGAACCTGGTGCTGCAAAATTCGTATGTGTTGATACTCGCCGTGGGTATGCTTTTGTGCATCGTCACGGGAAACGTTGACCTTTCGGTCGGTTCGGTCGTTGCCTTCGTCGGAGCGGTCGCCGCCATCGTGATGGTCGACATGAAGATGCCTGTGCCGGTCGGAATCGCGATCGCGCTCGCCATAGGACTCGCGGTAGGGGCGTTCCACGGTTTCTTCATCGCGTATCTCAGGATTCCGCCGTTCATCGTAACTTTGGCGGGAATGCTCATCTTCCGGGGACTGACCATGGTAATCCTCAAAGGGCAGACGAAGGCTCCGTTTGAAAAATCCTTCCAGAGCATCGCGGCCGGTTACCTTCCCGGCATGGAATGGAAAATCGCGGGAATGAACATTCTCGCGATACTTGCGGGAATCTTATTGTCCGTCATTTTCGTCGCGGCCCAAATGAAAGGGCGGGCGAACAAAAAGAAGTACGAATTTGAAGTTCTGCCGTGGAGCCTTGAGATCGGTAAGGCCGCTGTCATCGTACTCGCGCTCAACGCCCTGACCTTGAGCCTCGCCGCGTACAACGGCATTCCGTGGGTACTCGTGCTGCTGTTGGGACTCATACTGATCTACACCTTCATCACGCAGCGGACAATAGCGGGTAGGCACGTCTACGCGCTCGGCGGCAACGAAAAGGCGGCCAGGCTCTCCGGCGTCAAAACGCAACGGGTGATGTTCTGGGTATACGCGAACATGGGTCTTCTGGCCGCGGTCGCGGGCTTGGTCGTAGCCGGACGGCTCAACGCCGCCACGCCGAAGGCGGGAACAGGATTCGAACTGGACGCGATCGCCGCCTGCTATATCGGCGGAGCTTCGGCCTCAGGCGGAATAGGAACAGTGGTCGGGACCATCGTCGGCGGCTTGGTGATGGGTGTACTCAACAACGGCATGTCCATCATGGGCGTCAGCGTAGATTGGCAGCAGGCGATCAAAGGCTTGGTTCTGCTGGGCGCCGTCTGCTTCGACGTGTACACGAAAAGCAAGAACGTCTCGCGGTAACAATCCCTACACGGACCGGTTCGACCGAACCGCGACTACACGTCGGCCTCCCTCCACTAGGAAGGCCGACGTGTTTTCCTTTTAAAAAGCGCTGTTTCATATTAAAATTGCTTCAAGAGGGTTTAAAAATGTTGACGGAATTCCACAACCTGAGCCAGAACGACGCAGGGTTCCGGCGCTTGTTTACGGACGATTATTTCGACCTCTACCTTTGGTATGAATCCAGGGACGGTGACCTCTCCGGATTCCAGCTATGCTATTCGAAAGCGGACGATCCGCATTCCTTCACCTGGATGCAGAGCGGGTTTCGATGCCATGCGCGCATAGACGAAGGGGAGGACCGGGTCGGCGGCTACAAAGGAACCCCGATCCTCGTAAGCGATGGGGTCTTCGAAAAAACGCCGTTATTGCGCCGGTTTACGAAAGCGGCCGAATCGATAGACCGGGGGATCAGGGATCTCGTCGTCGGCGCGGTCCAGGAATACCGATAGCGACGATTGAAAAGCGATGGGCCCTGAACGCCGCTTCACAAAAACGGTAAAATCGATCATATTCGAGCCCCGAAACCGAACTGTTCGGTTCGCAAAAAATCGCAACAAGGAGCCCATTAATGGCCAATACGCGCGTAGTATTTGAAACAACTCTCGGAAATATCACGATTGAACTTGACGATGTCAAAGCGCCTGCCACGGCAAAGAATTTTGCCGACTACGTCCGGTCGGGCTTCTACGACGGTACTATCTTCCACCGGATCATCCCCGGCTTCGTCGTGCAAGGCGGCGGCATGCAGAGCGGCATGAAGGAAAAAAAAGGCACGGCGCCCATCCGCAACGAGGCGACCAACGGCCTCAAGAACCTACGCGGTTCCCTTTCCATGGCGCGCACGAACGACCCTCATTCCGCTTCAAGCCAGTTTTTCATCAACCTGTCGAATAATGCGGCGCTGGACCACAAAGCGCCCACCGGCGCGGGTTGGGGCTATGCGGTTTTCGGAAACGTTGTGGAAGGCATGGAAGTGGTGGACGCGATGGCGAAGGTTCCCACCGGCAGCGCCGGTTATCACGACGACGTGCCGAAAACGGACATCGTTGTGACCAAAGCCACGATCGCCGAATAACGGACGCGGCGGCGCTTAGGGCTTCGGCCCTTTGGCGCCCCAGCCTACCGCGCTACGGATACGGCTGTGCGCGTATGCGGAAAACTGCAATTTGACCGTGATTGATACGAAGCCGGGAGCCTCGGCGGAAGGCGCCGCCTGGACGCACTCGCCTTTGAGCAGACAGGACGGATCACCTTCGGTCGGCTCGAATTCCAGCACTTCCCCTTGAACGGGAAGCGCGCCATCAAGTTCTCCAAACAAACGTAACGACTTGGAAGAAAGTCCGATTATCTTCAAATGCTCGGCCGAGCAGCCTTCCTTCATCAAAGATACATGTATGCATTTGAAAGATTTCTCAATTTGTTCCGATGACAATTCGGCGTCGGGCGCTTCATTGTAGAAACGCTCGGCCTCATCGACCTCAACAAAATACGATACCAGAAGCTCCTTGAATGCCAAGGGCGCGGTCATGAATTCGATATCGATGAAACAATAGGGGGAATCGCCCTCAGGCTTCCGAAACGTCTGAATTCTACACCCGATAAAGAACGTTTCCGGTTTCGTACTGTACGGCGATTTCCAGGAAACGGAAAATTTATTGGTCTTCACGGGTAGCTTTTTAAAAAAATCAACTTCCCGTTCGCTTAAAAAAGCCAACAGGCTCGCTTTCGTAAGTGAAAGATCAAACGGCACGCACGAAATGGAGAACTCTTCCACGCGCAGATGGATGCTTTTTTTGACCAACCCGAGCCGGTCGAAAAGAACGGGAGTAAGGCGGATCGATCGATCCTTATAAGACTCGGCTTTCGCGTTGACGATGCGGGAATCCATCAATTTCCACTCTAGCAGCAACGAGAAGGTCAGTAAAGGCTTTATCCGCGGTGGGGCCTTGTGCTATACCTTGCCATGGAAACAACGACAATAAGAACCTTATGCGTATACTGCGGCTCCAATTTCGGCAGTTCAGCGGTGTACAAAGCAGGAGCCGAAGCCTTGGCCGCTGCTATGACCGAGCGCGGCATGAACCTCATTTACGGAGCGGGCAACGTCGGCTTGATGGGCGCCCTGGCCGATCAAGTCATCGCACAGGGCGGTAAAGCTATCGGCGTCATACCGAAAAAGCTCGCGGACCTCGGACTTTCCCACGCGGGACTCCATGAAACGATAGTCGCGGACACGATGCGGGAACGAAAAGCCGTTATGATCGAACGCGGGGACGCCTTCGTCGCCATGCCCGGCGGCATCGGAACTCTGGAAGAACTCGCCGAACTCATGACGCTCAACCAACTTGGTTATGTCGCGAAACCCCTTGGCCTTCTGGACTCAGGCGGTTTCTGGAAGCCCTTCATGGCGTTCATGGAGCATGTCGTGGCCGAAGGCTTCCTTAAAAAAGAACAACTGGATCAAGTCGTCGTGGAGTCCGATCCCGTTCGGCTCTTGGACCGCCTTGAAAAGGCGAAACCGGAGTACATTCCGAAGTGGAAATGAGAGGAATGCTATCGATCCGCTCCTGAAACTCAATCGGTGACGAAATAAAGCGCCGCCTCGGCCTTCTCGCGGTTGGCGGAGACGATGACGTCGCGGTCTTTCTCATTGACGACGGCGACGTTGCTCGGGCCAACACCGGCCTCTATCTCCACCGCGGCCAGGGAAAGCGGAGCGGTCGATGCCGCATGGACGTAAAACAGCTGCTGCTTGCCCCGGCGGCAACCGCCGATGAAGACCGGTTTTCCCCGCAGTTTCGCGCCGACGACGACGTGGTAAAACTCAGAGACTTCGGGATGCTCGAAAATGCGGACGTACTTACCGTCAATCTTTTTGTACACACGGAAATAACTGCCGTGCCAGGGCTCTATTGTAGCGAACTCCAGCTCGCCGTCCCCGTCGATGTCGATCGCGTCGATTTCGCTGATCGGCCAGTCCATGATTTGCTCTATCGACCAGTCTCCCGAAGATGACTGGGGAGGCGTGACGATAAACGCGCCTTCCTCGCTGGAGACGAGCCCGCGCGCGACGCCGTTCTGCGTAAGACGACTGTAGCCGTGATTTTTAAAGAGGCCGTCGCGTAATACGCTGAGCCGCAGCGGCTGATCCCAATCGGAAGGAAGCTCGCCGACGTAGATTTTTCCGGGCTTGGACCAATCATCGCGGGTTTCCTTGCTTTCCGCGAGCGTGCAGCCGAGGAAGTAGTGCCGGTCGCCGACGGTGAGCAGGTCGAAACGATGAATATACGGCAGATGAAGTATCTGGCGGAAGGCGAAACTCCCGTCTTTCCGGGGTTTGACCCAAACGACGATCGCCTCATCCCACTGAAATAGTTTAAAGAATTTCTGAACGGCCAGGAACTCGCCGTTTGTTCCGGGGATCGGCACTATGGACATCGTTCCGCCGGGTCCTTCCCACACCGTTTTCCGGGTTTGGAAATCTTTTCCCGTAAACGCGAAACAGGGGCCTTCCCCTTCGGTCGCGAAAAGAACATGCGTTTGACCGTCGATCACGGTGCTGTTCACGGCATAACAGCGGTTCATTTCCACCAGTGCTTTCTTTTGTATAGTCATAGTACTTCCACCTCTTCATGAGTACATACAGAAAGCGCCTCAGCGCGGAGGCGCTTGAACCACTATTACTTCTACTCCGGTGTCGGCGATCGCCCGCAATTCTGCCGGATCCGCCGATTCATCGGTCACCAGCGTCTTGACCGCGGAAAGCGGAAGGGAAGTAAAATTGGAAACCGCGCCGACCTTCGTGCCGTCCGCGACTACGATCACCGCACCGATACAACGTTCGACCATTAGCCGATTGATCGCCGCTTCCGGGTATACGGAAGTGGTCAGGCCGTGACGAACTGAAATACCGTTAGTTCCCAGGACACACAGGTTGGCGTGGATCTGGGAAATAGTGGCGACGGCCAAGTCGCCGAACAAGGAACGGGAGGTATGCCGGTACTCGCCGCCGACGAGGATGAGTTCCATCGCGGATTCTTCGATGACGTTCGGCGCCGCCGCGTTGTTCGTAATGACGCGAACCCGACGTTCCGACAGATGCTTCAACAGCGAAAGGGTCGTGGATCCGGCATTGACGAAAACGGTATCGCCGTCCTTCACGAGATCGGCGGCCCGTTCTCCGATGGCTTCCTTCTCCGCGGAGTGAAGACTTCCTTTAATTTCGAATTTGAATTCAGGAGCCGCCTTCTGTATCAAACGCGCGCCGCCGTGAAAGCGTTCCACGAGACCGGCTTCAAAGAAAAAATCCAGGTCGCGCCTGATGGTTATGTCGGAGACTCCTAAACTTTCGCTCAATTCGGTGACGCGAGCGGCACTATTCGATTGAAGAAAATCCAGAATTTTTTGTTGTCGCTGCGCAATGATTCTGCCTGAGGCTTTCATCGGTTTTCCTTTATGATCGCAATTTGACAGAATCATTCATAACAATCAAGTAAAGATCGATTCGCATCTCGTTCCTAGAGATTTTGTCCGCGATACGGGTAGAACCCACCTTCGTTCATGCGTTCCAGCATCCATTCGCGGGCTCGCCGTATTTCCGCCCCAGGATCGGCGGCTTTTTCCGTCCACATCTCCACGAGGAAGGATCCCCGATAGCCGAGAGCGGCCAAGGTCCGGAACACCTCGACGAAGTCGACGCAGCCTTCCCCGAAGGGTACGTCCCTGAACTTTCCGGGAAAATCCGGACCGACGGCGAGCGTATCCTTAAGATGAATTCCGGTAATACGGTCAAGGCCGAGTTCCAGTTCGCGCGGCACGTCGTTCCACCAGGCGGAAAGATTGCCGACGTCCGGGTACACTTGGAACCAGGGCGTCTTGATCTGATCGGCGTAGGTCTTCCATCGGGTAATGGAGTTCATGAGCGGATAGTCCATGATCTCCATCGCGATCATCACCTGCGCGCGGGAGGCAATGTCGGCGGCTTCTTCAAGCCCTTCCAGAAACCAAGCGCGGGAATCACGCGTAGACTTCTCGTAGTAGACGTCGTATCCGGCAAACTGTATCGTCCGGATGCCGACATCCACCGCCAAACGCACGGCTTGATCCGTTATTTTCCGCGCGCGCGCGCGGACGGCAGGGTCGGAACTTCCCAACGGGAATTTCCGGTGCCCGGAAAGGCACATCGAGGGGACCGGCAAGCCGGCGCCCGCGACGGTCTCCCTGAACTCTGACCGATCACGCGCGCTCCATTCAAGACGCGCCAGCCGCGCGTCACTCTCGTCCACCGACATTTCGACGAAGTCGTAACCTGCAGTCTTTGCGATCTCAAGCCGCTCGGCCCAGCTTTTTACCGGCGGCAGAGCCTTTTCGTAAATGCCGATCGTCGGCGCGTCCGTTCGCCTCGCCATGATCTACAGGAACGACGGGTACGGAAGGTCGGTTTCGCCTGAAAACACGTCGTCGAAACCGCGCGGGTAATGGTACTCGATCAGATCCTTGTCTTGCGGATAAGTGAACTTGCCGCCGACCTGCCAGACGAAAGGCTTGAACGCGTAGCGGAGCCGGTGCTTCCGCATATTCCACAGCGCCAAGATCTCGGAGGGGTCCGCCTGGAAGTTGGTCCAGATGTCGTGGTGGAAGGGAATTACGACCTTTGTGTTTAGACACTCCGCCATGCGGAGGATATCGACCGACGTCATCTTGTCGGTAATTCCACGCGGGTTTTCCCCGAAGGAACCAAGCGCCACATCAATACCGTGATCATTTCCGTGTTTGGCGAAATAGTTGGAGTAGTGGGAATCGCCCGAGTGGTACAGGTTTCCGCCGGGAGTCTTGATGAGGTAATTGACCGCCATCTCATCCATATCCTGCGGCATCTTTCCCTTGAGCGTCACGCCGACGGGTGCCGTGATGAGCGCGGTCCGGTCGAACGATTCAAGGGCGAGGATTTCGATGTCCTTGATTTTTACGACGTCGCCGGGTTTCACCGTCCGACAGCGTTCGGTGGGAACGCCCCACTCGGTCCAAAGTTTCACGCAGGAAGCCGGTCCGATGAAGGGAACTGTCGCGGGGCAGTTCTTCAAAACGGCGGCGGCGACGTTCACGTCGATATGGTCGCCGTGGTCGTGGGTCGCGAACACCGCATCGATTTCCTTGATAGCGAAGGGGTCAAGGGGGAAAATCGAGTTGCGGAGATTCAGCTGGAGCTTGCCGACGCCGGCCATGCGCTGCATCTGGTGCGCGGGGGTCATGTTCGGGTTCTTCATCGACCTTTTGCCGGTGCCGACCCAGAAGTCAACGGAGATGTTCGCGCCGCCGGGGGATTTAAGCCAGATACCGGTACAGCCGAGCCACCACATCGCGAAGCTGTTCGGCGCGACCTTTTCGCGCTCTATTTCCTCGTTGAGCCAGGTTCCCCACTCGGGGAAGGTGTTCAGTATCCAGGAATCCCTGGTGATCGAATCTATCTTAGCCACGATTTCCTCCTACGCTTTTCCGGTTTATCCTAAATATTCCGATCTTGTTGAACTTGACGTTACTTTCGTTCAGGAGCAGGGCCAAAATGATGACGACGCCCGTGACTATCGGGTGGAACTGGGCCGGCACGTTGAGCAGGTTGAGACCGTTGATGATGAACGCGACCATAACCGCGCCCAGGAGTCCCCCGATCACGGAACCGTTTCCTCCGACCGCGCTCGTGCCGCCGATGACCAACGCCGTCATCACGTCCAGCTCGATGCCGGAGGCCGCGGCGGCGAATATCTGCTGCGTCAGGGACGCCAGCACCACGCCGCCCACCGCGCTGGTCATGCCCGATATCGCGTAAGAAATCAGCCGCACGCGATCGGGGTCAACGCCGGAAAGTTTCGCGGCAGTCTCATTCGATCCCACCGCCATAACCTGGCGGCCGAAAGAGGTTCGTTTAAGAAGGAACTGGCTCGCGAGAACCAGAACGACCATGATGTAAATTGGGTTCGGCAAGCCTAAAAACCGTCCGATGCCTATTTGCACGAAGGGCGCCGGCTTGAGAACCGCCAACATCGCGCCGGAGGAAACGACCAGCGCCACACCGTACAAGTACGTCTTTGCCGCCATGGTCACGACGAAAGCGGGTACTTTGATTTTGGCGACGATAAAGCCGTTAAAAAGCCCAATCAGTCCGCCGATCACGACAGTCAAGACTATGGCGACCAGCCAATTCAGGTTCATGTGGTTCATGAACAGATCGGCGATGATTCCCGTCAAGGCGACCATGGAGCCCAGGGAGAGGTCAATGCCGCCGGTGATGCGCGGATAGATGGCTCCGGACGACAGTATTCCGATGATACAGACGGACCACACCACGTTGGTCAGGTTGGAAACGGTAAGAAACCGCGGAGAGATCAGAGTCAAGGCCACCATGAGCAGGACGATAACCCCGCCGAGCTTGAGTTCGGGCGGAAAGTTCTTGTGCTTCATTTCCTATTCCTCCACCGTTTCGCTTTCAAGTATTCCCGACGCTGCCCGCAGGATCTTCTCTCCGGTGATGACGCATTCCGTAAATTCTTTGATAATCCGTCCTTTCCGCAGCACGAGTACTCTTTCGGACAACCTCACCAGTTCGGGCAGGTCGGATGATACGAGAATGATGGAAACGCCCTGCGCGGAAAGCTTGCGGATATGATCGTAGATTTCTTCCTTGGCTCCGATATCGATACCGACGGTAGGTTCATCGATAAAGACGAGCTTGAGGTCACGGACCAGCCATTTTGCAAGAACCACTTTCTGCTGATTGCCGCCCGAGAGATTTCCTACCAAATGTTCGGAATTGGCGGGCTTCACATTCACCAGCTTGATGCCCCGCTCGGCGAACTCTCTTTCAGCTTTGCCGTTGACGACAAAACGGGGCGCAAGCCTATCCAGGTTCGTGATACCGATATTCCGGAGTATGGATTGGGTGGACAATATGCCCTGGAGACGTCTCTCTTCAGGGATGAAACCGATTCCGTTCTTTATGGAAGCGGACACCGACGGTACGAAGGGTTTGCCTAAATAGGTGACGCTGCCTTCGTCTATGGGATCGATGCCGTACAGGGCGCGGACAAGTTCGGTCCGGCCGGATCCGACCAGGCCGCCGATACCCAAAACCTCTCCCTCATGGAGATCGAAGCCGACGTTCACGAATTTACCGACCGAGGTAAGGTTGCGGACCGAAAGCACGACTTTGCCTTCGATTTTACCCAACTCGTGATGAAGGGCTTTCTCTTCCAGCTTGTGGCCGATCATCAGCCGGATAATCTCCGCCGGGCTGATTCTCTCCTTATCCACGACGTCCACCAGCTTGCCGTCGCGCAACACAGTGACCCGATCGGAGAGGGCGTACACCTCCTCCATGCGGTGGGAAATGTACAGTACGCTGATGCCCTCGGCCTTGAGCATGTGGATGATCTTGAACAGCAGCTCGACTTCGGTTTTGGTCAAGGAACTGGTGGGTTCGTCCATGATGATCATGTGCGCCTTGTCGGAGAGCGCCTTGAGTATTTCCACCAATTGCCGCTGCGCTATGCTGATCTGATCGATAAAATCTCCCGGTTTAAGGGGAAATCCATATTTGTCGATAAGGGCCTGGGCCATCGCCGTCATCTTCTTCTTGTCGATGATATGCAGCCCCTTGATCAGGGGTTCCTTGCCCAGGAAGATGTTCTGCGCCACGGTCATGCCGGGAATAAGGCTGAGTTCCTGATAGATGCAGGCGATGCCGAGGGCTTGGGCCGTTTTGCGGTCCAGGTTATCCGGAACCTGTTTTCCGTTGAATACGATGCGGCCGGAATTGCAACCGGTGACGCCGGTCACGATCTTGATGAGCGTGGACTTGCCGGCGCCGTTCTCTCCCACCAGGGAATGAACTTCTCCGCTGCGCACGGAAAAATCCACGTTGTCCAGCACGATCGGACCGTTATACGACTTGGTGATGTTGGTGCATTCAAGGAGTACGTTCACGATGCCCCCTCCCTTACGCTACGCTGTCGACGGCAGCCGCGTCGATTCGCTTCAGCTTCGCCTTGGCGGCCAAGGTTTCGGCGATATGCTTCTGGGTTACGTCGATGATGACGGTGACGATGATGACGCCGCCGATGACGATGGGCTGTATCCAGGGTGACATGCCCAGTTTGAGGATTCCGTTCTTGATGAGGGCCAAGAACACCGACCCCAGCACCGTACCCCAAATGTCGCCGGAACCGCCTGAGAAGGACGTTCCTCCAATGACGACCGACGCGATAACGTCCATTTCCATACCGAGACCGAGCTCGGGCATGGCCGTCATCATCCGGGAGGAAATGAAGATCGCCGCGATTGAGGCGCAGATTCCGCCGAAGACGTACACGCCGACGGTAGTTCTTTCCACGTTGATGCCGGTCAAGGTCGCGGCGACGGGATTCGCGCCGGAAGCGTAGATGTTCGTACCCGCCTTGGTATTCTTAAGGAAGAATTGCGTTCCCATACCCAACAAAAGAAATGCGATCGCGGTCCGGTAGATGCCCCCGACGGTGCTCGATCCGAACCACAAATAAATGTCGTTGTTGATATAGACGTTCTGAACAAAGCCCAGCTTATCCTTGACCGCGATCACGAGGGCCAAACCGGAAAGCATGCCCTTGGTCGCCAAACTGACGATGAAGGCAGGAAGCTTAAAATGGGCGATAAATATCCCGTTTATGAGTCCGGTGATCGCGCCGACCAGAAGAGTGATCGGAACGAACAGAACTACCGGAATGTTCGTATAGGAAATGAAGTTGATGGCGACCATCGAGGTCATGGCGATGATGCCTCCGACGGACATATCAATACCGCCGGTTATCATGACAAGACTGAAACCGATGGCCACGATGCCGATCTGTGCCGCTTCCTGGAACATCTTATTAATATTGCCCGCGGTTAAAAACACAGGGTTCATGGCCGTTAAGATGATCGCTATGAAAATCATCAAGCCGATAAGGATAAGTCGTCTCAGGACTTGGCTGGACATCATCAACCTCCGGAACGGGAACGGTTACTTGGAATATTTTTCGTGTCGAAAAGCTCGGGCGGAGAAATCGGACAATGCCTGATCTCTCCGCCGAATGATACGTTTTTACCAGCGGTCCTCGGCCTTGATCTGGCCGACGGTTTCCTTGGTGGCAAGGAAAGGAGGAATTCGGGAGATGGGCGTAGCATCGACCTTGGCGGGACCCAGGTTCTTTTCAAGGCGCTCCATGATCATCTTTGCGACAACGGTACCCTGGTCGTATGAATTATTGTAGGCCGTTCCGGCGATCTTGCCCTGCTCGATGAAAGCGAGGGTGCTCTTCTGGCCGTTGGCGCCCCAGACCTTGATCTTGTCCAAGCGGCCGGCGGCTTCAGCGGCGATCATCGCGCCTTCAGCCATGTTGTCGTTGACCGCGAACACGCCGTCCAGCTGACTGTTTGCCTGCAGGAAGCTGTTCATGATGGTGATGGCGATTTCCTTCTTCCAGCCTTCGGCGCTCTGCGCTCCGACGATCTTGATGTTGGGGAATTTCTCCTCAATAGCCTTGCGGAAACCTTTCTCTCGGTTAACGCCGAGAATGGCTCCGGGGGGCGATTGAATGATGACGACATTGCCCTTGCCGTTGATCTGCTTACCCATTTCAAGACCAACCGCGTAACCGGCGTCGATATCGGCCATCTGCACGCTGGCGGTATGGGCCTGGATGGGAGCGGTGTTGATGGAGATAACCAAGATCCTTTTAGACTCGGCCATCTTGACCGCGGCGGAAAGCGCGGCGGCGTCTTGGGGCTGCAGGACGATGGCGTCGTATTTCTGGTTGATCACGTCGTCCATGAAAGTAACCTGCATATCCGCCCGCAGCTGGGGATCAAAGGATTGTACCTGGACATTCGACTGGGTGCGGAACACCCGCATCATACCTTCAAGCCAAGCATTCGTGTTCGGCTGCCCGATACTCGTCGGAATGTAAGCAATCTTATACGTTTTCTTCGCGGCGCTTCCGGCGGCCTTTCCGTCACCTTCAGACTTTCCGGCGGCAGACAGAAAACCAACTGAAACGATACTCAGAATCAACGCGGCAATCACTGACCTCTTCATAAAACCCCCTTAACAGTTCACGAGGAATACGATCCAAATGATCGATATGATCATATCGTACACCCGGTCTCTCGAATTAGCAACATTATTTTGCATATTTTCAGGCATTTAACCTCTAATAAGCTCAATATCGGGTTTTTTCGATCATATAAAGGACCTTTAAGTTCATAACAACCATCTATTTGTGTTTTAATGATCTTTTTGATTGTTTTTATTGCGTGATAGGATAATCCGGGAGTATACTGACGCATATTGTTTCTGTAAGGGAGAAAACCCAATGGGCAAACCGGCCATCATCGCCATGGATATCGGCACCAGCAGTTTGAGGGCGGTCCTCTTCGACGGAACAGGCAGAATCAGGCATCTATCCCGCCGCGACAACGTTCCTTTCTTTCTTGACGGGGGACGCGTTGAACAAAACCCGGATAGTTGGCTGACTCTGGTGCCCGATGCAATCAGAGAGTGCGCCGAGGCGGCGAAGGGCCTGGACGGCGGCATGGACATCGCGGCCCTGACCTTTACCGCGCAGCGATCTTCCGTAATACCCGTAGACGCCGACTGCGCGCCCCTGCGCCCGGCCTTCATGTGGCAGGATACGCGAACCGAAGGCATCTGCGAGCGGATGCGTCCCGTCCAACGAAAAATCTACAATACGACTGGACTACGCGTCACGCCGGTCTTTTCTGCCGTTAAAATGACCTGGTTGCGGGAAAACGAAAGCGACGTTTTCGCCGCGACGAGCAAAATGATGGGCATCCAGGATTTCGTGATGCATCACCTGACGGGTTCCTGGGTCACCGACCGGAGTCTGGCCAGCCGGACAAACCTCTACAACCTGCGTACCGGAAACTGGGACGAGGAAATGATGGAACTCTTCGGGGTTTCCCGTTCGCTGCTCTGCGACCTGATAGATCCGGGAGCCGTCGCGGGAGTGTTGACCAAGAACGCCGCGGAGCGGCTCGGCCTACCCCAAGGGCTCCCGGTCATATCGGCGGGAGGTGACCAGCAATGCGCCGCGCTCGGCCTCGGACTCCTGGGCCCCGGAGACGTCGTCGTCAATACGGGTACGGGTTCCTACGTAGTCGCCCATTCTGATATTCCCGCCACCGATCCCGAGATGAGTGTATTCTGCAACGTTTCGGCGATACCGGGGAGCTTTATCCTTGAAGCCGGAACGCTCACGACGGGTACCGTGTACCGATGGTTCGCCGAAACTTTCTACGACGCTAAGAAAACATTCACGGAGTTGGACGCGGAAGCCCTCTCCTCCCCGCCCGGCGCGAACGGGGTTGTGCTGATGCCGCACTTCAAAGGAAGCGGAGCTCCGTATTGGAATCCCTCCGCACGCGGTTTCTTCTATAATTTGTCGCTGTCTACGACGCGCTCGGATATGGCCCGCGCGGTCTTGGAAGGCATCGTCACCGAAATGGCCGAGAATATCGACCTGATCGCGCGACTTTCCGGTCCAGTGGAAACCATCCGCGTTGCCGGGGGCCTTACCAAGTCGGACCTTTTCAACTCTATCCAGGCCGACGCATACGAAAGGACGGTAATCCGTTCCACGGAGGCGGAGGCTACCGCCCTAGGCGCTTGGATATCCGCCGCCGTCACGGTCGGGCTCTTCAGCGATTACGCGAGCGCACACAAAAGCGCGTCCTTATACGCCGAAGAGCAGACCTATCCGCCGAATGGAGAACGCTCCGCGATATACCGGGAACTCAAGAGAAAGAAGGCGATGCTCTACGAAGCACTGGATACGGGAGGCGTCTACACGACGCGGTAAACCGCCTCCCTCTAAAACAGCCGCTTATTTCTTCGCGTAATCCGTAAACTTCCCGAGCCCTTCCTTGATCATATCCAGATCGATGCCCGAGTAGGCCAAGCGCACGTAGCGCGAAGACTCACCCGGCAACGCACGCCCGAAATGGAGGCGCGTACAGAAGGACACACCGGTTTTGTGCAGCACGTCTTTACGGAAGCCGTCATAGTCGTCGGCGAAACCCTTCGCCGCCATAAGCCCCGTCACATCCGGGTATAAATAGAAGGTGGCGTTCGGCCTGAAGCACTTCACTCCGGGTATGGAGTTGAGAATGTCCGTCGCGACGTCCCGACGCTCTTTCAAAATACCGATTATCTTCTGGGAACCGCTCTGATCGCCGTTAAGGGCTTCCACGCCGGCAAGCTGGATAAAATGCGCCGTGCAGGACTCATCGTTGAGGTTGAGTTTTACGATAACATCAATGATATCCTGCGGTCCGATGGCGGCGCCCAGGCGCCAGCCGGTCATCGCGTACTTTTTGGAGAAGGTATAGAGGATGATCGTACGTTCCACCATGCCGGGGTACGCAAGAAGCGTGCGTGATTTTCCGGAAAAACGCAGATCGAAATAGGCTTCATCGCAGAGCACGAATAAGTTGTGCTTGACCGCGAACGCGGCGATAGCCTTCAACTCCGTTTCCGAGGATTCAGCCCCGGTGGGATTCTGCAAGTCGTTCACGATAAGAAGACGGGTTTTCGGGGTAACCGCTTTTTCCAGAGCCGCCATATCCAGGCCGAAGTTTTCCTTTCCCGGAAGAAAACCGTATGGTACGCATTTGCCGCCGTTGAACTCGATCTGGGATTCGTAGATGGGGAAGCCCGGATTGGGATATAACACTTCGTCGCCGGGATTCATGAGGGCAAGAATGAACTTACCGATGACCGGCTTTCCGCCCGGTTGGACGGCGACATGCGCGGCGCTGTAGTGGGTTCCATGAGTCGCGTTGATATCAGCGGCGAGCGCCTCCTTCAGTTCGATTATGCCGCCGTTCGCCACATAGCCGGTTTTTCCATCCAGCATTGCCTTATGCGCCGCCGCTATGATGTTGTCCGGGGTCCGGATATTGATATCGCCCAAATGAAAGGGGTAGACCTTGTTGCCCTGCGAAGCCCACGCACGGGCTTCAGCCGATACGGCAAAAGCGGTTTCCGTGCCGAGTTTTCCTATTCTATCCGCGCTCTTCATAACGCCTCCTATCATCGTCGATAACATCGTTCTACTTTCGTCCCGCCGACGGCGTATTGTCAAGCGAAGAGCAGGTAGGTCTCGGCAAATAAAAAAAGCGTCATGAAAGCGTTCGGCTTTCATGACGCCCATCATGGTTCCCGCTTAGCGGGCCCCTGTTACAGTTTGATACCCAAGAGTCCCATCGCGGTCTGGGCGATTACGACCAAGAACGCCAGTGTTCCAACGATCATGAATATATCGTAGAAGCGTCCAGGCTTGAGTTCTTTTGCAAGGATCTTATAGCGATGATAGAACGAGCTGAAAATTATAACCAATAGTATGAACGACGTTCCCCATCCGCCGATCTGCACCATGAAAGCGGGCGTCTTAAAGAGAAGCGCCATAATGGTATAGATGACCGGGAGAGCGATACCTGAACCGATGATGACGCCGTTGACGTGTTTGGCGTTTTCAAAGTCGATCAGCTTCAAGCGGGCCATGATGTCCGCCACGATGCGTTGATTCGCCGCGGTCCAGGAAATCAGGGTTGAATAGAGGGTCGTGAACGCGCCGAGCGCGAAGAAATAGATGACCCACGAACCGCCGAGCACTTCGGTATACATGAGCGAGAGCGTCTTGATGAGATTCATACCGCCGGGGACTTGCTTGGCGCCGTGAAGCACCGAGGCGCCGAGAATATAGAAGGCCAGGGTTGCGCAGGTATAGATCACCATGGCGATGGCGGCGTCCAGGTACATGACCTTGAACCACCCCTTGGCGCGGGCGTACCAAGCGGCGGAATTGTCGCAGGGGCCGGTCTTTGCGGCGTAGCCTTTTTCAACGCACCAGTAAGTGTACTGAACAATCTCGTCTCCGCCGATGCCGGTGATGCCGAACGCGGCAAGGGCCGCGAAGGCGGCTTCAGGAGGCAGTTGGAAGGTCATGCCGTTAAGCAGATCACCAAAATTGAATGCGTATTTGGTGAACTGGGTCAGAATCGCCATGCCTATCGTGAATATGACAAAGATGATAACCATGACGGTGGAAGAGAACTCGATTACTTTGTAACGCCCGAGCGTTATCAGCAGGATGACGCTGATAGCCACAAGAATAACGCCGAGTGTGTAGTTGAAGCCGGGGAACGCAAGCTGTATTGCTTGGGTAGTCGACCCCATGATGCCGCCGAACTGGATGATCTTGGTGGCCAAAAGAATGAACCACGCCCAAACGGCCCAACCGACCAGGAGGCGCGGACCAGGCATCGTATCCCAGAAATGCAGCATCGGCTTGCCGGTGGTGATGGACATTTTCGCCATCTCAAGCTGGAAAATGATCTTCAGAGCACAGCTGAGAACGATCGTCCAGAGGGTTATGAAACCCGCCTGAGCGCCGAGGGTCGTGGTCGCGATGAGCTCCCCGGAACCGACGATGGAAGCCGTAATGATGACGCCGGGACCGATATGTTTCAATCGGCCGGCAAAAGTGGTAGGCGGTTCCTGCCATTTGTCGGTGGGTAGTTTGTACGCGGAATAACGTACGTCGGCACCATGTTCAGCCATTTAAAACCTCCATGGAACAGAAAAAGATTGGATACAGTATTCTATATGCGTTTTTTTTTAACTGTCAATGAAAAAGAAGAGAAAGCCTTTTGCGCTCAAAAAAGTATCGATTCCTCAAATTCGTTTTATAGTCCGCGAAGCTACTCTTCTCCATTACATCAAAAACACTAGGGACTCTATGCACTGAAGGAGACCGCCATGGATTTAGACTTAAAAGGGAAAGTAGCGCAGGTGACTGCGGCGTCCTAAGGTTTGGGCAAGGCTTCAGCCATGGCGTTGGCTATGGAAGGCGCGCAGACGGGTCTCAGCTGGATCACCGTGCTCCGCAAACGGGAGAATTATCGAGCGGTCTTCGATAATTACGATCCCGGGAAAATGGGGCTTTACGATGAAACGAAGATCGCGAGGCTCCTTACGGATGCGGGCATCGTGAGGTTCTTGCTATGTCGGGACGACTCCGAATAACAGTCAGAGGACAGTTAGATGACATCCCGCAATGCGTCCTGCAATTTCGCGATGTCGATATCCCGTACGTTGGTTTTGCCTCTCTTAACGAGTTGAGCGGCCGCATTTCCCGTCGACTGTCCGAGGGCCATGCAGTAAGAGATGTTGCGCGCCGCGGATAGAGCTGGATGGTTCGCGCTGAAGCAGCGGCCGGCGATGAACAGATTGTCAAAGTCCTTCGCTATCACGCACCGATACGGGACATGGTAGCAGTCTCGGGTGCTGAGCTCCCGTATTTCAGTTTCCTTGCCGTGGGTCCCGTGGATTTCT
>Ga0172379_10004869_pt1 | contig 19320 bp, 15 predicted proteins | sample GrowelOW334metaG_FD_119756 | JGI IMG/M metagenome (GOLD analysis project Ga0172379, IMG submission 119756) | Groundwater microbial communities from an aquifer near a municipal landfill in Southern Ontario, Canada - Groundwater well OW334 metaG | ecosystem: Environmental > Aquatic > Deep...
CGGACATACCCTTCCATCTGTACCTCTTCCCGCAGGTACGTTTCGGTATATGCCTTTAGGGTATCCTGTTTGTCAGAGTCATTTAGTCCAAGGAGAGGAGGAAGGGTCCCAAAACGAAGCGCATCGTCCAAATTGAAATGCTCCCCCAGTTCTGCAAGTGTAAAGGGGAAGAGGAGTCGCTGCACCGCCCTCCCAGCCAGGAGATTGGCCCCCCCGCGCTTCAACTTGCGGGCGCTGGACCCCAAGAGAATGAACTGTCGATCGGGATACTCCTCCATCAATGCATGCACTTCGTTCAAGAGCTCCGGTATCCGTTGTACCTCGTCCAAGACGAATCTTCGCGCATCCCCAGTTCTAATCTTTTCCATGGCATCGAGCCGGTACTGGGCCGGATTCTTGGCATAGCGGGTGTACTCATCTCCATGGAGAAGGTTCACCGTCCAGGCATCATTGCCAAATTTAGCACGGATGAGGGAGGATTTCCCTGTCTGGCGAGGACCGAAGAGAAAGAAGGAACGATTGTCCGGCAACTCCGCAATTCTTGTTATCATGATGCAAGACTGTAAAGCAGATTTGCGGTGATGTCAAGTATTCTATCAGCAGCGGACAAACCGATTTGTAAGGTGACAGACTTCTATTGTCGCTTGCACATTCGTGGGATTTTTACGAGCATACATAACGCTTCCTTTTGGTAATCAGCGATATATATTCAATGAAAAAGCGTAGTTGGCTAAACCAGACAACATCTACAAAGCGAGAGGTTGGGTGGTCGGTCCGGATCAATGATAACGGGTCGTAACCCGCATATATTTTTGAATGATTTTTTCAGCGTAAGGTGGTATTTAGAACTTCCTGTAATGCTTGCATTATAACTTTCGCCAATAATGCAAGATTACGAATGGTTATCAGTAATTCTATATCGATTAATGAAGGTTGATTGAAGACTAATGCATTTAGGACGGAAAGATAAAACTGTCCTCCTTCCTCAATTTTAGTATTACCGGGTGGAAATCTGCTTTGAAGATAATATCCACTTCAATATGATTGACTGGCGTTGTTCCATCGAAGGGAATATTGTAACTGCCAAAAGATTGATCCTGTTGGGAAAGATCAGCAAGCTGAGCCGCCTTTCATTATCGATGATGCGTCCTAAGCATCTCTTGAGCGAACTGATGTAGGAAGCAAGCTATAAACGAAGAAGATGGATTTTCTAAACAATACCGAAGGGCTTGGGGTTAAACGAGCGGCGGTCATACAATTGAAGCCAAACGAATCAAAGAAACGACCGATGGGCTGCCAATCGGCCGCAATGGCCATATCGTCTGGTTCGTGATCCTGTTTGTAATCCATACGCCAACCAGCAAGTCGCATGATATAATCTGTTAGGGGGTCTTCCTCTCCCATACTTGTCTGTACGGTGCTGAAAACCACGAGGCCACCGATACGGCAGAAACAAGCTGTTTTTTTGAGGATCTTGACGCTGATCTCCTTGTTCATGGGACATAAAATACCAATGATGAGTAAAAGATCAAATCCGCCTCCGCGGAAATCCTGAAGTTTTATGGGAAGAAAAGAAAAGTTGCTTGCCAGCCCTGATTCAGCGATACGCTTCTGTCCGATGTTGATGGCCTGCTGATCCGGTTCGATACAGGTTACATGAACAATGCTCGCCAGATCAGGATTTTCTTGTAGAATTTCGATCATCTCATGACTTGGACCAGATCCGATGTTAAGGATTCGGTATGATTTGATATCTCTTTCACCAACCTCCTTGCGTATGATGTCAGGCAGATTTTCTCTCAGTGCACGCAGCCGCTGATAAATCCCTTTTGCCGCCTTGCCTTGAGGAAAGTAGGCATCGATTGCGCTATCCACTGACTTTTTATGATAAAGATATTCGAAGGTAAGCGAAGAAGTCTTGTCCTGCATGACCATTCTGGTGATCGGCGAGATTGTCAGTAGGTGTGAAAGAACTTCTTTGGCCTCCGAGCTCTCAATGTCGTGCTTCAGATAACAGGACTTAAACTTATCAGCCATTTTCGGCGCAAAGGCCCTGAGAAGGATTTGTGCTTCCCGGGTTTGTAATCCCTTTGCGCGGCCCTGCAAATTCTGGGATAGTGGGTCTGATATCAATGTTTTTCTCCTTTCGCTATTGGCGCAGTGCCGATTGCGTTTTTCTGTTAAGACTCAAAATTATGAATATTGATGCCCTTTTCAGGTTTATTGCCTCTATTCTTGATTACGGTACTCTTTTACTGTTTTGAAAAATGCTCAAAGGATTTTTTTTGAGAAACTGATTCGGAATAAGAAGAAACAGGGAGAGTTGAAAACAAAGCAAAGATATTCGGGAATAAGAACGGCAATCAAGCAAAAGAGGGCATATTCATTTATTTTCCTTTCAGCGATAAGTCTGTTACCCAGAACTCTGATCCCGACTGGGCATGATTGGCCCCGCACCAAATGACGACAGCGATAAATCTTATGGATTCGGGGTCAATGCCTAAAAGATTGGACTCGATCTCTTGGCGAATGTTTATTTGGTAATTTTGGTTAAAACGGTCGCCATTGAACTCGATATAGTGGGTCTTATATGTGTCGGGTGATCTTCTCGGCACGCCGAACAGGGGCGTATCAGCAAAGGGATTTTTCACGTAGTTGATGAGAATCGTCTCGCCCAACTTGTTGTTCCGATCATCAAAATATTGCAAGCCGATTTGAGCGGCACCGCTCCCTGAAAAAGCATGGATCGCACCCTCTTTCGATGATGCCTGGAAGGATGCCGTAAAGAGCAAGTCCGGACCGGTAATTGGGACCGCTTGGAAAAACTGGATATATCCTTCTCCTCTGTGGCGCAAATGCAGGGCTTTCCCGGATTTCCCGTGGGAAAAGGAAATGATTTCCGCCTGGCTGAATCCATTTTGGATATCCCCGACTGAACGGGTCCAAAAGTTGTATCGTTGCTGGAAACCGCCATTCCGCAAATAATTAGATTCCATGGAATCATTTATATTCGACAAGGTACGTTTCCCCTCAGGTTGCTCTGGCATCCAGACACTGGGCAGATCCTTCTTATCAACCACGGCAGAGGCCACGGCAAAAATACTTCCCGTTTCCGCATCAATAAGGCGGGCATTGATCTTGACGGATCGTTGGAGTTCAGCAATGGTGCCCATACAGAGAGTATCCGCACCGAGAAGTTTCCCCAATTTTCTTGCGGAGCGCTCGTCGATAACGCCTGATTTTTGGAGTTTCAATTCCGTCACTACCTTTTTTATGAAGCGTCTTTCCACAACACGCACCTCGCCAGCCCTGAACAGACGATTCAATATTTCCTCAGCAACAAATTTCCCGAGTTCACTTGCCTTGCCATCCAAATCGGTTAAGTCCACAACGGCAACACGTTTCTTTTCACTCCCGGCAATCTCGGACGTAATCTGCTGAGTGAGGCTGTCCATAGCGCTATCGAGGCTCGAAGCATGGCAGGAATACCCACCTAAAGGGCTGCTCAACAGCACAGCCATAAAGATGATAAGTGAAAAAAATCGCTTTCTCATTGCAACAACCTCCCTCCCTACTTTAGTTGCGTGCTGATAGGAGATAAAGATCAACGCATTTGTGGCGGTATTTCGTCACATCGGGCACAAGATTGTCCCAAGCTTTATCACCGGCACTGGCATACATGTGATCGAAATTGCTCTTACCTTTGATTGAGGCTTCACACAGCTTCACATCATAGATGCCTGCCCTCATGAACATGGAAGCCATGAGAATCGCATGATCATCACAATCACCTCGCCCGGAGAGCAGCGTCAGGGCAGGTGGTTGAACACCATCAGTCTTCCATGCTGGATCATAACGGTACTGAACTTTACTCTTGACAAAATCAAAGATGACTTTCTTTATGGTTTCAACGTCATGAAGACCGCTGATAAGCCGATCTGTAACCGCAATTACAACAAAATCGTTCGGATCAACCCGCTTATAGTATTTTGCCTTGTAACCATACTTCTCATCATAATAGGCATTAATGTTTTGATGAATCTGTCTCTCCAATTCAAAAATTATATTTGTAACGTTTCGCACATCCCGCTGGTCCACATAACGCTGATAATAATGAGTATCTTTACACTCTTCTTTCAATCGGTAAAGATCGTACATAGCCATTTTCAAGAAAACGTCTCCCTCCATAAGAGTACGGATTCTGGTCTCATTATTGACGGCAAGACTCCCTTCATTCTGCCCCATGAACTTTTGATATTTTAACATATTTAACAACATTTCAAGATCCAACCTGGCCGCATAAAACTCACTGTCAAGGATAGGATAATCCTTTTTATACTGATTTATTTTCACCAAGGCGTTGTTGATGGTTTCGTTATACCGTGAAAGGTCAATTTGCTCGATATTCTGGCCTTTTGTATTTTGTCTGCCACCATAGACTTTGCCTTTATTCTTATTCGCTGTTTTGGGTTTCTGAGTCTTATAATTATTCTGAGGGGTCATATTCATTGAGTAATAGTTCTTCATCGCGGCTGCGCTAATTGCCCTGTAGCAAGGTTCTAAACTGGCTTTCATATCTCCTATGTACTTCATTATTGAATTGAACTCATTCAGAGATAATGGGTTGCCGGCGCTTTGAGAGGCTGACTTATCTAAATATGGACGATAAAGATACGGAGAACGGTGGTCGGATCTGCTCCGCAAAATGCTGTTCACCGGTGAACAGGCCAGTATCGCCGCAAAGGAGATGGACAAAAGAAACCATGAATAAATCTTCATTATCGTCTCCTTGTAGGACTAAGGAACCACCCGATCATGTGAAAGGGCAGCACTATCAGGTCATACATGATTCGTCCGATAACAAAATCTGCCACCCGTGATCCAAAGAGGAATCGGAAAATGGAGATTATGAAAAAGAACATCAGGATAAATATAGACCACATAGGAATGACACAGAGCAGTGATTGGATAAAGGGGTAAAGGAGAGCCATTAAAATGACACAGCCAACAATACGTATGGCTATTTCTCGAAGACCGATGACCATGAAGATGCCAGCCAGGACAAGCAAGCACATCCACGTTTCTGGAGAAAAGATAAGCAGCAAAGGATTCGTCATTTTTTTACCTCCTTCAATCAACATCAATTTCAGAGCATTATTCTTTCAGAGGATACTTTCGTAGATCTGGCGCGGCTTTGATAACCATAGTCTTTCCAGAAACTTTGAATTTTTCTCCAGTGCTCGTTCGATATTCTGTGGGTCGGGGTGACACCGGCAAACACAAGGCTTACGCCAGGCAGCTCCGGGATGAGTCCCATCTTTTCTGCTCTTTCCAGATCGGCGTTTGTTGGACCCGACTTCTCGAAGTTGAATCCATCTCCAACCTGCTGTCCATCTGTGAACAGAAGCAAGATCGCCTTCTTGTGTTCCAGGAACTCCGGCTTTTGGGAAGCAACGAAACGCATGAATCCGAACAGATCGGTCTGTTGTTTCTTGTCCGAATGAATAACGGAAATAACGTTTTTATCCCAGCAGCTGGACCAGGAGGATTCCGCTGAGTGCTTTGCTCTTGTTAAAACCTGCGACATGGGACCCTGATTGTCCGGCATCTTCGTCGAGAAGACGGCTTCCTGCTCGGATTCTGCGCGGGAATGGATAAGATAAACCACCATATGATCCCCGGCCCGCATAATCCTGATAAGTTCGCCGATGGCTTTGCGGTCTTTCATCAGTTCTCTTTCACGTCCGGCGGTGACATCCAAGCCGATGATAGTGTATATTGGCCCTCTTTCGACCACTTCGTATTGTTCAAGAATCTGAACCGTCTGATCTGCGATAGGCGTCAGGTTAACGATCCCTCCGTAATGCAGACCTGCGGTAAGTGCGATAACGACGGTGAGCATGCCCAAAGTTTTCATTATATTGCCTCCTTTTTTATAGAGTTCTATTCCGCTTTAGCGAGTGACTTATTGAGCAACCGCATGTGCTCTATAGCATCGGGGTTACGGGCGGCGCCGATGTGAAATCCCCTGACGTACTTATTATTTCTGAAATTAATGCCTTGTTCCACAATCGCATCCAAATTGGCGTTAAATTCGCGGAGTTTGCTGATGTCAACATTCAGATCGTTGCCCTCTTCATCCAACCGGGAATGCTCTGTGTAAACTCTGCATGAGCTTCCTGCCGCTTTCATTCGCTCTAATGCATTTTCATACATGACACCACAAACAAGAGGCACCCCCAGAGTCAAACCCGTCATCAGCAAGAAATTCCCCAAGCTAATCTGTCCGAAATTGATCTGCCCCCCGGTTAGACCCAGCACGAAGGTTTCCTTCCGCAGGATCACGAAACCCCAAAGGCTGATCAGGATGAAAACAAGTCCTGATCCCAGGATAATCCATTTGATCAGGTCCTTTTTCTCCTGAGAGATCCGTTCCAGAAACAGCTTTACGCCGAAGGCGACGAGACTGCTAAGCAATACGGCAATCACTAAAGCCGAAAACATCCCTTGTCCAAATGTGCTTTTGGCAATAAGCGCCAGGGCGGCTATTTCGATCAGGATGAGCCCTGATGCGATGACCACGTCTCTTTTCGATGCTCTATATTCGTAATCTGCTGTCCCTTCCGACAGGAGGTTGTTTTCCTCGCGCAACATTTCCATTTTCTTGTTGTTCGCCTCTTTGAGTTCATGGATATGTTCAAGGTTAGTCTGCGCCTCCGCCATAAGCTGTGTAACGCTGTCACGAACTTCATTCTTGTGGCGAAGTTCCTCGGCTTCAATTCCCCCTAGAGCTGCTTGATAGGCAAATGGCGCTCGCTTGCCGTCTTTTCTCCCTCGCCAGTAATCTCTGTTGAGGAGGCCAAACAGGTAAGCGCTTTCTTTATCGCCGCGATTCGCCTTAATGGATTCAATCTTTCTCGACAGCCTTTTGCTCTTCATTTTGTGTCCTCCTTGTTTTTCACATGAAATCTCTTGAGCCTTTAATCTACAAAAACGGTACCGAAAGCTTATTTTGAAAAACTTTCGTATTAGATGACTTTACTCTTGAAACAAAATTGCTTTTTACTGTAATGAAGCTGAAGAGGTTTGGAGGGGATCATTAGCTGGTTATCATAAGAGAGAAAATCGGATGAGTAATTTTCACAAGTGGCTTGAAGAATCTCCGGATTGCCATAATATCTTAGAGGATTGCATAAAAAGTATATTGTATAGTTATAAAAACAGATCTCTACTCAAAGATGCATTGAAAATTAAAGAAGACGAATTATCCGTTGAACTTTTGCGAGCTGAATTCTGGCTTTTTCTAAAAGAGAAGAAATTTAGTAAGGACGTTTATAATCTCATCCACCAGGGAGAAATTACAAAATTTCAAAGTGTAATTACTTTCCAATTCATTAATCATTGCAAAAATGAAAGGCGTAGCAAAGACCCATTTTATAATTATTATCAGCACATAAGAAGAGTATTGGGAGAAGAGGCGAAGAAGGACAGAGACAATTATACTTACAAGGCGGAAAAAAATAAGGCGTTTTACGCGTTCTGCAGGGAGCAGGACATCGAGATAACGCCTGAGAACCTTTGGGCGCCACATGAACAGAGTAATTATTGCAACTGGGTACTCCCCGATCAAGAAATCAGTTCAAAGGAGGTAAAGCAAAAAAGAAATATACTTTGCCTGGCAGAGCGCTTTTGGGATAATTCCCTTGGCTTCTTCCAGAAAAAATACTTATTGCCCGTCAATAATCTGACCAGTTATGTATTTTCAAAATATAACCTTATGGAAGGCGTAGAGATTGATGAACGTGGCAGTTATGAGGAAGACGAGAAGGGAAATGATATTAGAGATGAAATGTCATTTTCATCTCCTGCTTCAGTACTCAATTTAAAAGATCTCGAAGACATGGCAAGGGAGCTTGTGCATAACTGGGAGAATTTTCAAAGAGAGATATTTCTAAAGAGATACAAAGATGGCCTGACTGCGAAGGCAGTTGAAGCCTTAGGATACAAGTCAGTCGATTATCACCTTAAGAAATTAGAATATTCATTAAAAGAGAGTTTGAACCTGTGGGGGTTTTTCGATGTTGATGAAAATGAAGAAGTGAGGAGAGAACAATTTTCTTACTTTTTTTCTAAAATTTTAGAATTTTGTGAAAAAGGGCAACGGTACCGTAAATAATGGGTAAAGAATAAGCGCCCTCAATATATGTGTGTGATTGCGGTTTTTATTGAAAACCACCTCAAGAGGAATCGGAAGACTAAGGTGAAGGAGATGACGTAATAGGTTAATATGATGAATGGAAATATAAAAAAGATTCCAATTAAGCTACATCGACTTTACGTGGGTCCTTCAAGTACCATCATGTCCGAACCTTATATGCCCCCGTATTGGCTTGATTTGTTGAAACCACTTAACAAAGACATGATTATAAAAGATAATAATAGATACAATATTTTAAGTCGGACCCAAGATAGAGGAATTATTTTTATAGACGAGTTTATGCAACCTCATTTGATATATGGCGAAGTTCCATATCATATAAGAATAGGACATGAACAACACCACAAAAGTGTTTTCTTTGCAGTCAAGTATCCGGTTCGACAGAACCCAAAATCAAATTTTTGTGTTACTTTAGATCGACCATTTAATGTTGACAATAATTGTAGTAAGCGAGAAGTTGAGATGGTAAAATTCTATTACAATATACCACAAGATAATCCAGAAACAGACCAAGATGAAGAGGTTAATTATAATAATATTCTTAAAGAAGCCATCACTAATCTTAAGCAATATGATAAAGATCCAAGAAGTGATAGGAGTGATTGTAGAGATAAGTGCACATTTACAATTGATGGCAAAAGAACGAAAGTTATTGATGATGCAATTGAAGTCCAGAAACTGGGAGACAATAAGTACCTATTAGGTATTCACATCGCCGATGTGAGTGAATATATTAAGAATGATAGCAAGCAAGACAGTGAAGCCTTTAAAAGGGGAATAAGTTATTACCTTGCTGATCAAGTTGTACATATGTTGCCGCAATGCCTTTCGGAAAATATTTGCAGCCTTATTCAAAAAAAAGATCGGTTGACTTTATCTTTATACACGGTAGTTGAATTTAATAACGGAAGGTATAACTTCAAGGATATTATGTTCAGCAAATCAGCAATTTGTAGCAAGGCGAATCTGACATATTCCGAGGTAAATGGATTATTAAACAGGGGCAAATTTGATAATATTGATGATAAAGTTAAAGAAGCAATTAGATTCACTAATGAATTGGCGCGAAAAATTCAAATATCAGGACAAATAGAATCGCATTATTTGACTAAATTAGCAAGTGATGTAAATTTATATGATACTGATACAAAAGCAAAATCATTAGTCGAAAAGTTTATGATCATTGCAAATTCAATAGCAGGTAAACGAATAGCAAACTTGATAACTTCAACTAATTCCAATCCACAAGGAATTGGGGTATACAGGTCTCAGTTTCCTCCAAAGGATTTGAAAGTATTCTTAAAAAAATTTATTGATAAGCTCGATAAACATAAGCTGTTAAAAGATTATGGCGGTTTGAAAAACGAATTAGACAATATTTCCGAACCGACCCCAATTTATGTGTGGAGAGATATTGCTGATAAAATATTTTATAGTATTATCAAACCTGTTCCGAATGAGAAAGAAAGAATTCTTGAGGCTGTCCTTGATGAATACAAAAAATATATTCCATTTGCTTGCCTTTCCGACAATATAAAAAAAAGCGACCATTTTTCTATAGGAATTGATTGTTATGCCTTGTTTACATCACCAATCAGACGTTACTGTGACATTGTAAATCATAGACTAATCAAAACGCCCGGTAATAGTCAGATTATTAAGAATAACTTTGATATCAATGAATTGGATAAGTGTTTTAGGAAAGCAGATTCTTCACAGAAGGATCTGAAAAAACGCCTTTCGCTCTATAGATTGCACAAATCTTTGCCACCATCAACAATAGAAGCAAGAATTAAGCATTTGCATTTCATACGAGAAAACACGATTCGCATAACAACCCGCTGGTCAAATGAATACATTGATTTCGAAATCAAAAATAAGACCATAGAATCAGTAAATGAAAACAACAGGTATGGATATAAGATCGATAATCAATGCTATTATAAGGGAGATTCTATAAATATTACATATTCCCAGCAATCAGAGATACCTGAAAAGGGATTCATTCTAATAGATAAAATTGAAAAAACATCATAAATACAAGAAATTAATTTGCCATGAAAACATTAGTAGTTGATTTTAACAATGACATATACAAGGCAACAGGGATTCGGTGGGATAGTACATCCATGCAGGAAGTGCCCTTGTTATCTGATGATGGGCAACAGTATCTGCTGCAGGTCATAAAGATAAATACTGCAGGAAAAGAGACTCTCTATCTTTCTCTGAAAAATATGCTCGGCGAACATACTCCGGATTTCAATTGTAAGATAGGTGTTGATAAATTTAATATTGACTCATCTGTGAGTCAGGATTCGGTTGTCATCGAAAATATCAAAGATGGCGAACCGCTATTACTCCAAATTAACTCTCCGTCGTTTAAAGTAGATATGGGACTTCAAGTGGTCTTGGAAGGCAGCCAGCATCGTGAACAAGAAAGTCCAGAAGCTGAGTTATACAAAACGCTCTGCCCCGAAAAGACACATGAAAACAATCAACAAAAAATTGCCTGGGATGTTGCACGCAAAGAAAGAGTATGTCCAAGCGACTCTGAATTATTTTTAAAACCGACATCAGCACGAAAATTAAATAGACATGTTAAAAAATGCAATCTTTGTCAGGAAAGAATTGCATTGCAAGAATACATGCCCTCATGGAAAGAGCTTGCAACAAGAGTCCAGGCTGGCTACCCACAGGCAATTTATAATGTCAAAATGTTACCGTCAATTGGGCAGGTCTGGTCGGTGAAAGCAAAATTGAATGGATGGGTAGATGCCGACCTCTTTTACAATGCACCTATGGTCTTGTTGATTGAACATGATCGTTATAAAAAGAATACACTCCAGGTTGCGCAAATTTATTCTGACAAGGCACTGATGAATCAAGGAGACGTATGGTTGGGTGATGACTACGGTTTTGCCGAGTCGTGGAATACTTATTCTATCAACGTTCGTCACCTGGGAACATACTGGGGCGAGGTTGACCAGAAAATGATTCAGACCGTCAGGGATGGATCAGGAAAACCTTCGACCATAAAGGGTTACGATTATTTCAACACTTTGTTTCGTAATCTTGAAAAGGATGTGGGATCATTTTTTGCGGATAAATCTTCTCAGATTATTGAGGAAGAAAAAAAGAAGGTTGCGTGCAGGGCTTGGCTTAAAGAAAAGGCAAAACGTGCCATTGACCAAATCGTAAAAGATCTTGTTGAGTTTGCAGTAAATTATTTAATTCCTGAAAAACAACCACAATGGGCTGGTATAGCTCCTACTGGAGCAGATATACCAGAACAGATAATTGATTTTCAATCAGATAAAGGGAAAATTGAACTGAGACTATATTGGGCACCGAGATGCGGTAACACGCGGGCTTTTATAAGAATTAAATGGATAAGACACTTCTCTTCATCGGAGAAATTATGGGTCCGGTTTATTAATCCATCCACTAAGGCCGTCCGCAAAGAGATCAATTTAGGCACAGTTAAGGAAAATGAAAATAATTACGATACTGATTATCTTGGTTTTGACCCATCGTGCGAAGAATGGGCAATATATATCGCTCTTGTTGAATCAGCAACAGTTGTGGATGGTGTCAAGAGACTTTATACGAATCAAAAGGATCAAGTCCTTATCCTGTCTGGACATGGTCTAAAAAAGTTATCGCATCACCTCGCATCCGAATTGAGGTGCGGAGAAGAAGGCATAATAAACAAAAAGTTTTTGAAGAGGGGTAAAACATTACCCCGGAAAGCAATTGACCGTTTAGAGCAACTTAAAGAAAGCTTTCCAATTTTACCGATTAATCTCAAGCCGATGCAAGATAACCTTTTGAAAATCACTTTTAAACGCTTTGGCTATGTACCTGACAAGAAACCGAAGGTCCTTATAACATTGAGAGGCAATCCCATTTCGCAAAAAGATATACGCTGGGAGACATGGAAAAGCAGTGAACCTGTATTGGCTATCCGCAACTGCGATATAACCTTGAAAGAAATAGAAACTGCCAAACAATTAATGGCCGTCAATGTAAATGAAGATTATAATGCATGGATTATTAATTTGCTGTAATCTGTCTTTGATGGCGGGCTTGAATTTTGGTTGTCGAGTTTCATAGGAAAATTCCCGCATACCATGGAGTGTATATGGCCTGTTTATAATCAAAGCCCCATTTGAGTTCCTTGGCAATTTCCTTGGCTCTCCTGCTGTGTGTTTCACTATTCAATACCTTGTAATCATACGATAGTTTCCAAATATACCAATGCCCCCTTAATTCAGCTTGGGTGTACTTGTTTTTGTGTGCGGCCTCGATTAGTTTCTCGATGGCATCAATTTTTTCATCCACGTTTATCTTACCAGCTTCTATATAGATCAAATCTAAAGAAGCATCGATCTCATTGAAAAAGTCGTCCGTTTCAGATTCAGCTTGTTTTTTAATTTCCTCGAATTTCAGTATCGCACTGTTAAAATCATTCTGGAGATGACAAATGGCTGCCTCGTTTGCCAAAATCAGGTGTTGTATATAGACCTCATACGTTTTTGAAAATATTTTCTTCGCATCGTTCAATGCAATTTCTGCTTCTTTTATCGCTTTCTCTTTAATACTGATCCTATCATCTTCCTTGGCGAGGTTCGCTTTCTGAATATTAATGGCTGCCTTATTGAGTAATGCACATGCCTTCCCTTGAAGATCCTCTGGTTCAGCACCGCAATGCTTTATTGCTTGATCACAAATTTTCATTGCCTCATTTTGTGCACAAGCATTATCTTCTATATTAAAATTATTGTTTGTAAACAATATGGCCACAGCCTTGTTGACGAGGTATCGCCCATAAGATTTTTTATCTTTCATCTTATTGAAAATATCGCCAGCCCCATCAAGATCACTAATGCTATCCTGAAATTTGCCAGCTGCATCGCCGGTCAGCATATAATTTAGGAAAAGGGTTTTTGCGTAACCTAATAAATATTCTGTTGACCTATCCTTTCGATCTTCATAAAACATTTGACATAATTCCCACAATTTTTTAGCACTATCATTATCACCATAATCGGAATAAATTGATGCCAATTGATACCTGACTTCATAAATCTTTTTTTCTACCTTGTCGTAGTTTGGATCATTTTTTCTAATCTTCCGAAACTGTCGATTCAAAAACTCTTCAGCACTTTTTAATATTTCGATTGCATCATCATATTTATCCGCTCGATTATATAGGGCGTCCGCATACCACACTGCAGCATTGGAAAATCTTATGGGATCCGGCTTACCCTTGAGGTAGCGATTATACTGCTTTTCCCAGATGTTATCCTTTTTACCTCCCTTTACGCCATTTTTTGCGTATTTATTTTCGGGAACAGGAATAAGGTCAAAATAATATTGCTTCAAAATATCGAATATTTTATCTAAGTTATGATCTTCTAAATTCTCAATAACTTGCATGATGGCGTCTGTGTGAGCTTGATATTGATCCTGTAAAGACCCCATCTGGTCTCCAAGAATACATGCTAGCGCAGTTAATCCCACGTCTCCAGCGTTATTGATTATTTTCCTGACAGTTTCTTCAATGTTGATGTCAGCAGTCTGAAATAAAACAACTTCCAGGAATTTCTTAAAGGGATTTACAATCCAAGGATGATCAGGCTTCTTGGCGATTTCAGTTAAAAGGGAATCTATATCATCGCCAGCATGCCCTTTAAAAACGTATTTAAACAATAGATATTCAAGGATCTTTTCATAGTTGAAATCAAACGTGTGCCCTTCCGATTTTCGCAGGAAGCCTTCATTGCATAGGTGATCAAATATGGTTAAGAAACCGGTCAAGAGCTGTTTTTTCTCGAACCACGAAGTTATCTCAAGGGCATTCAGATTTTTCTGAGGATACAAGTATCGATATTCGGAGATATTCTTGATGATTAATCTAATAGTAAGATCGTTAGAGATATCAAGGCACTTGCTTATATGATGTTCCAAATAAGATTCAAGCAATACATCTTCAGTAACTGATGTAAATTCTTTCACATCTGTTACTGATTCAAACAAGATGCGGATCATCAAAGGTAAATGGAGCACCTTTTTTACAGGGGTGGGTAATTCATCATATTCTGGCACTTCTTTGTTAAACCTGTCCCTATACTTTGAATAAATGTGCGCCTCATTATTTTCAATTAGCGGCTTGATATCCACGATTTCACATCCCCAGCTATCTGCAGCCTTAAGGAAGCTGGGGACCCTCTCAAAATAAAAATGATCACTTAAAGCTGCAATATGTCTGTAATACTTATGTACGACATCATTACGCATGCTCACGATCACCTTTACGGTCTCTCCCCATCCACCTTTTTTTATTTCCTGAATAAATCCAGATGTGGATTTGAACAGTTCGTCGGCATGCACATGCTGATTAATACCGTCGATTAAGAAAAAAACCTTTCCACCTTTCTCCTTCAGAGACATGAAGAATTCATTTGCCTCTTCTTGAGTTTCGGCCTGAATCAGCGACAGTATTTCATCGGATAAGTTTCTCGGGGCGTTAACATAGTTCCAAAAAAGGAGGTTTCTGTACGGATGGACCAAATCATGAAGGATTGAAGTTTCTGAATCTTTATCTGCCATGGCACATAGTAAGCAGGTTTTTCCAGTGCCTGATGGGGCAGTAATAATTAATCCCGGACGATCGCTGGAAGAATATCTCTTAATAAATTCATTCCAACCCGCTGGCGCCACATACATGTCAGGCGAGTATGTGTGTGCACCGCCTTTCAAGTTCCTCAGCGTTGACAGGGTGATTCTCTCCGCCCTTTCCTTAAGGGTATATAGTTTGTCAAAGAAATTGCTGAAAATGAATTTTGTTAATTTCTCCAATTCATTTGCTTGAACCTGAATGATGGTCTTGATTGAGAACAATTCTTCAACAGGAATTTGTTTTATATCATCAACATGTTTTATTAGAACATCATACTGATCGCATTTTTGTTTTACTTTACCTTGTCCAGCATAATCGATGTTATCATATGGAACGATGAATAATTTATCTTTTGAATTATCTTTAATAAATGCGCTCAATTTGGTCTTGAATTGATCATGATGTACAGCTTTTAACATTGGCTCTCCAGTACGGGGAACGACTATAGAACCGGTGCACCAAATATCGCGATCAAGGCTATCTATACCCCATAGACAATTTTTTGAGCGATGGATATAAGCAAGTAAAAAAGCAAGCCCTGAAGATTCTCCAAAATATTGCTTAGTTGCATCGAGAGATTTATCTCTAACCTCATGTACATATTTATTAGCCCCGGAGGATTTGCCCGTTAAAATTGAACCAGCTAAGTTAAGGTCGCTATAACTCAAGAGGGCATTTCTATTCCAATTATCATGGATTTCTTGGTCACTTACTTCGAACCTGATGCATCCGACAAACTTGACTTTTTCGCCACTCGTTTCAACATTCGGGTATGCAAACCTGATCATCTCATTGACCTCAAAAGAATTACAAAGTTAAGAAATTATGTTGACGCGTCACATCAACTCATTTAACCTTTCAAATAAATTGATCCGGTCCCGTATAAGTAATTAGAGGTTTTTGATACCAGAAAACGTGAATATAATCGATAGCGAAATATTCTGTAAGGGAGGATCATGTCGCAATCTTTAGAAAAAAACATTAACGCCGATGCAGTTGCCCTGGCTCATGACGCCATGGCGGACGAATATGACCACATGGATGACCTTTGGTATCCATGGCTCTTCGCCCAGATTCATGAGTTTATTGCCCAAAATCTACCTGTTATCAACAATCGACGCCCGAAAGCGCTTGATGTGGGATGCGGAACGGGTCTCCAATCATTTCTGTTAAGCAGAGTCGGCTATGATGTGACGGCCTTTGACCTGGCAGAAAAGCTGATCGAGGTGGCGGTCGCCAAGATTCCTTCCCAGGCATCTCCTCCTTTATGTGTCCCACCATTGTTCCCATCTAAAAGCTGGAACGGCATAGATAGGCATAACCAAAGAATGGCCTATCTATTAGAAAGCAAGCGGTTTAATCGGGCCGTCAAGCCGCCTTTTTTCTTGAGCGCAGATGTCAATGACTTTGATTTTGAAGAAAACAAATATGGTGTCATCGTGTGTTGCGGATCAGTATTGAGTTTTGTTGACAACTACGACATCATTATTAAAAAAATGGCTGGTGCCTTGACTGAAAACGGTGTAATTTTCCTAGAAGTCGAGCAAAAGAGGAATATGGATTTGATATGGCCAATCGTCGATAATCTTGCCGGTGGGAAGCTGGGTTATGAACAACGATGGGGGGAAGTCTTGAGAAATCTTTTCTCTCCAAGGGGCAAATCGATTAAAATTGATTATCCTTTTGAATTAAATGATGGAAATGAGGTCATCCTGCCCATGTGGTTGTTTTCGGTAAACGAACTGGCATTACTTTTTCAAAAAAACAACCTCCAAATCAAAGATCGTATGGGAATCCATTGGGCCACTAATATCTTACCAAGTACAATTCTTCATAGGACTGACTTGGGGCGTTTCATCATGAAGATGGAGGAATCACTGATGTATTTGGACGGCAGGATGGGGCGCTGCTGGCCTATGTGGCGGTTAGGATGCAGCGTGGTGTATTGCTTAGAGAGAGGACAATGGAGGCGAAATGGCAACCAGTTGTCTGAACAGCATAAAAACGGAACGATTGCCAATAAAAAACATGATTAAATCCTCCCTATGAAAAACCATAAACATTATATCACCCCGATATTGATATTTGCCCTTTTTTGTCTCTGCCTTTCCGGCTGCGCCCAGCCGCAGGTCTTTTATGCCTTCCCGAAAGCTATCGGCATTAAAGGTGAAAAAATTCTGGTCTACACGGATGGACCTCCTTACTGGTTTAGCAAGAGTCGTGGTGCAACTTTTGATGGATATGTCACTTCTGGTTTTCGCATGGCCACATTCTATGAATCGGTTGATCGCACCATATTCGTAAAGGCTGCCGTTAAGAGTGGATTAAATATTAACAGTGAAATGAGGGAAAAGATTTCGGGTCTTGAAATATCATACCTGTATATTTCTGATAAGGAACTTCCTAAGCTATTTGACCTTGCATCTGCCATGGGCATCGCCTTTCTTGTGAAAACCCGCCTTATAAACTACTCGGAGACCATTGGGTGGGAGAAGACCACTCTGACCCATAGATCCAATATTGTCGCTGACTTTACCGTCTACGATGTTAAGAAACGCCGCAAGATGTTTCAAAAAGTACTGACAGCGAACGGCATTTATTGGGATTTTGATGCCAAAAAGAACATGTTGTCCTTTTCTTCGACTGGAAAGAAAAAAAGGGTCGGTTGCGATTGTAGTGCCAGTGTGGATGCCATAACCGGTCTTGTGCGGCAGATGACGCGGTTAATAAAAGAGAGTAGGAAAGAAGGTTGAAAATTAAGGTATTCTGCTCCTTATTTATATACTTAGGCGTTCTGCTGAATGGCTGTGCGGCATCTCATTCGCACCGGGACATATACGGACAGAGGGCAAAAAGCCAACGGGTGGCTGTTCCTGACTTCGAGGTTAAAAAAAACAAGTATGCTAATCAGTATGCAGGTCAGGCCGCTGCTGCCATGTTTGTCACGGCACTTCAACAGCGAGGAACATTATCACCGGTTGATCGCAGCATTTTAAAAAGTGCTTTGGAGGAGCAAAAATTCCAGCAATCCGGGCTGGTTGATGATGCGACAATGATCAAAATGGGACTTCTGACCGGCGCTGATGTCGTGGCTATCGGATGTATCGAAAGGATATCCTTCACAACAACAGCACCCGGAATATTGATCAGTTTCTGTGAAGTTGATATAAGTGTCAAACTCATCAATCCAAGAACAGGAAGGCTGCTATTTCCTCTTCTGATCAGAACGGGAAGAAGCTTTGTCGGGGGTGTACCTGCAACGCTTCGGGCAGGTGATACTGAGCGACATGACATTCTTGGGACAAAGCGAAACATGACGGATATGACCAATGATGCCATGAGGAATGCGGTCGAAAAGCTATCTGATTCAATTGACAGTTTTATGAAGGATTGAAACTCTTTTATTATGAAGCCTCGTAAAATCATTTTCCCTGTCCTAATTCTGGTTCTGGTGTTTGTGGGTTGTGCAGGAAAGAGAAATGTTACACCTCCACACCAAAAGGACAGGCTCCCTGTCAGGACTGCGGTTGTGGGCTTTGATGTTTACGCAAAAACTTATGGTGTTCAGGATATCGGGGGTAAGGCGGCGGAGATGATGACCACCGCCCTTTTCAAGACAGGGCAATTTGACATGGTTGAGCGCAGGCAAATCAAAAGGGTTATTGAAGAACAACGATTCCAGAGCTCAAGTCTTGTTGACCCGGCTACTGCGGTGAGAATTGGCAGGATCTTAGGCGCTCGCTATGTGGTGACCGGCGCCGTTACAGAAATAGGTTTTCAAGAGGCGTCAATCCTTATCAATGTGACGGCATGTCGGGTAAGCTTGGATGTACGCATTATCGACGTGGAGACATCGCGGGTCTTGGCGGCAGAAGTTGGTGAGGGACGGAGTACCAGAACCGGCGTCATGTTCCAGGAAAATATCTTTGACGCAGTTCGTAAGAGCAGCATGGAAAGCTGGATCGGGGAAGCCCTGCGACATGCTACTGAAGACGCAGCTGGGAAAATCTAAGAAACCTAATTGTAAATAATCGCCCTAAATGGCCCTATATCGAATCGCTTCTGGTCAACTAATCTCTTTTATCTCCTTGCCTGAGTGCGACTTGATCAGGTCAAGTGTGTCTGTCAGGGATCTTGCCTTCCCGACACTGCGATTGGAGTCCGATAAGAATCCAACGTCAACTTTATAAGCATAGAACCACCCATCATACTCCGAGATCTTATAGAGATTAGCTCCCCCGCCTTCTGCCACGACCTTTCTGTCCTTGCCCATCAGCTATACTCCTTTCACCACCAAGAAGCCCGTGCTTTATCAAAGGTTACTGCATTCAACGAGAACATACGAAATATTGTCTTGCCCCCCTTTAGCCTTACATTGCTCTAATATATTGTCTTCAAACCCTTCTTTACATAGAATCTC